>Ga0209376_1000005_pt1 | contig 254511 bp, 232 predicted proteins | sample GraSoiAngelo_134_FD_185891 | JGI IMG/M metagenome (GOLD analysis project Ga0209376, IMG submission 185891) | Grasslands soil microbial communities from the Angelo Coastal Reserve, California, USA - 14_0929_05_30cm (SPAdes) (version 2) | ecosystem: Environmental > Terrestrial > Soil >... | reverse complement strand
ACCGAGGAGTTCAACGCGATCGCATTCATGAGATCTTCCTTGTCCACCAGCTCGACGATGAAGGCCTGGCGGGCCGGGATGTCGAACGCGTTGACCACCCCGAGGAACGCCGCGAGCGCGGCCACCTGCCATACGGCCACCGCCCGGCTCCACACCAGCGCGGCGAGCGCGAACGCCGGCAGCATGGAGAGCGCCTGCGTGATGATCACGAGGCGGTGCTTGTTGACGCGGTCGGCGACGATCCCTCCGTAGATCGTGAGCAGCAGCACGCCGAGCGAGCCGAGCGCGGAGACGAGACCGACGTAGAAGGGGGAGTTCGTCAGCTCGAGGACCAGCCACCCCTGGGCGACGTTCTGCATCCACGTGCCGATGAGGGAAACGCCCTGTCCGAAAAAGAACAACCGGAAGTTGCGGTGGGTGAACGCCCCGAATCGCACCGCGCGCACGGCTTCGTCCATTGCGGGAAAGCTCGCCGCCGCCCGATATTTGGGGTAGGGAGCCAATGCGCTACACGACCTACAGTCGCTATCTCCCCGAGCTGGCCGACACAGTCAACCTCCAGGCCTTGCTCGATCAGCTCGCGGATTTCCTCCTCCAGTCGGGCTTCGCCGGAGGCGCGTACTCCCATCCCTTCTGGGGCGAGTTCGGTGAGGACGAGGCGGACCGCTCGCTCGACGCGCTGCGCCAGGCCATCCTCCAGGCGCTGATGGAGTCGGGGCAGCTCACCCCCGAGATGCTCAAGTTGCTGCGGGGTGAATCCACCGGAGATGCCGAGCGGGATGCCGAGCTGCAACGCCAGCTCTCGGAGCTGCTCGACAAGATCGTCCAGAAGCTGATCGAAGACGGCTACTTGAACGTCACCGAGGCGCCCAAGGTGCCGGCGGGGCAGCAGCCCCTCTTCGGGCCGGGCGGAATGGCGAAAGAAGCCGCGCAGCAGGTGCAGTTCAACCTCACTGAGAAGGGCATCGATTTCCTCGGCTACCGCACCTTGAAGCATCTCCTGGGGAGCATCGGCAAGTCGAGCTTCGGCGCCCACGACACCGAGCACCTCGCCACCGGGATCGAAGCCGAGGCCGTCAGCAAGCCGTACCAGTACGGCGACACGCTCAATCTCGACGTGAACGCCACCCTGACGAACGCGCTGCAGCGCGAAGGGCTCGGCGTGCCGATCAACCTCGAGTACGACGATCTGATGGTGCACCAGGCCGAATACCGCTCATCCTCGGCGACCGTGCTGATGCTCGATTGCTCGCACTCGATGATCCTGTACGGGGAGGACCGCTTTACACCGGCGAAGAAGGTGGCGCTCGCGCTCACGCACCTGATCCGCACGCAGTTCCCGGGGGACACGCTGCGCGTGGTGCTGTTCCACGACACCGCCGAGGAGATCCCGCTCGCCCAGCTGGCGCGCGCCCAGGTTGGGCCGTACCACACCAATACCGCGGAGGGCCTCAAGCTGTCGCGACGGATGCTCATGTCCCAGCGCAAGGACATGCGGCAGATCATCATGATCACCGACGGGAAGCCGTCGGCGCTCACGCTCCCCGACGGCAGGATCTACGTGAACTCGATGGGGCTCGACCCCCAGATTCTCCAGGCCACCTACCGTGAGGTCGCGCTGTGCCGTCGCTCGGGGATCCTGATCAATACCTTCATGCTCGCCCGCGATAGGAGTCTGGTCGAGTTCGTGAAGAAAGTGAGCGCCATCTGCCGGGGGAAGGCGTACTTCACGAATACGATGACGCTGGGGCAGTTCATCCTGATGGACTTCATGCGGCGGAAGACGCGACGGGTGTCGTAGCGGCGCGTGGCATGACCAGGTGGCGGTTGGCCGCCGCGCTGCTCCTGACAGGGTGCCAAGCATCGGTCGCGCCCGTCATTCCGCCCGTCGCCTCGGTCCTCATCTCCCCGGACACCGCGACCGTCATCGCGCGCGCCACTCTTCAGCTGCAAGCCGTACTGCTCGATTCGTCCGGTCATCCCCTGAGCGGGCGCGCGGTCCATTGGACCAGCTCCGATCCCTTCCTCGCGACCGTGTCGTCCACGGGCCTCGTCACCGGCGTAGGCCACGGCCCCGTGATCGTCACCGCCACAGCAGAGCAGAGGAGCGGCACGGCGCACCTCACCGTCTTCGCGCCCGTCGCGTCGGTGACGGTGGACCAAGGCGACCAGACCATCGTCGTCGGAGGAGCGGTGCAGCTGTCGGCCACGCCCCACGACTGGCGCGGGGTCGCGCTCGCCGCGCGAGTCGTCTCCTGGTCCAGCTCAGACGCGGGGACCGTCGCCGTCACGCCCGCGGGCGTCGCGACTGGGCACGCACCGGGCACCGGCGTGCTCACGGCGACGAGCGAGGGGCAGGCTGGATCCGCCACGATCACGGTGGCGCTCCTCGAACTCCGCGAGCTCGCTCCCGGGCTTTCCACCCACACCTGCGGCCTGACGCGAGCCGGCGCGACGTTCTGCTGGGGAAGCGATGCCTACGGGCAGCTCGGCAACGGCCCCGGGGGCGATAATGCCACGGCCGTCCTGACCAAGGGAGACCATACCTTCGCCACCGTGAGCGGCGGCGGTCGGTTCACCTGCGGGGTGGTCACGGGCGGGGCCGCCTACTGCTGGGGCAGCGGATCGCGCGGACGGCTCGGGAACGGATCGGTCGCCGGGAGCCCAATACCGGTCGCGGTCGCGGGCGGGCTGGACTTTCGGACACTCTCCGCCGGGTTCAGCCACGCCTGCGCGCTCACCGACGACGGCGCCGCCTACTGCTGGGGCGACAACGGCACGTGGCAGCTCGGCACGGTGACGCTCAAGCTCGGCCTGACGCCGAGCCACGTGGTCGCCCACGTGTCGTTCAGCACGATCGCCGTCGGGGACGGCTTCACCTGCGCCCTCGCGGTCCAAGGCGAGACCTATTGCTGGGGGAACAACCAGGCCGGTCAACTCGGCAGCCCCGGGGCGTTGATGAGCGCGGAGCCCCTCCTCGTTCAGGGTACGCCGGCGTTCACCGAGCTCGGGTCCGGCGCGCGCCACAGTTGCGGCGTGACAGCGGACGGCGCTGCGTACTGCTGGGGCGACAATCGCTCGGGCGAGCTGGGCGGTGGCTCGACGCGCCCCACGCCGACGCCCGTCCCCGTCGCGGGCGGACTGACGTTCAGCACGATCAGCACGGGGCTCGACTTCACCTGCGGTGTGACGATCGACGACGCCGTGTATTGCTGGGGGGATGACAGCGGCGGTCAGCTCGGCACCGCCGCAGCTCTCGAGGCGTGCGACGACCGACCGTGCAGCAGTGTGCCGCTCCCGGTGTCGGGTGGACTCAGGTTCGCGTCGGTCGCTGCGGGGGACACGCACGCCTGCGGACTCACCACCGCGAGCCTCGCGTACTGCTGGGGACGCAACTCGAGCGGCCAGCTCGGCGACGGGACGACCACGGACCGCCCGGCTCCGGTCCGGGTGCTGGGCCAGCCGTAAGCCGGCCAGCGCTACGGCAGTGCCGCCGCGTACACCATCCGTGACAGGTCCGCCACCAGGTCGTACGCGACGCTGTCCTGCTTGATGCCCCCCGTCAGCACCACCAAGACGTAGCTCCCGCCCGTCGCCGGGTGCACGATCGCGCCGTCGTGGTACACCACCTCGCCGATCCAGCCGGTCTTGTGCGCCACGCGGGTTCCTGACGGCACGCCGGCCGGAATCCCCTCGTTGAACTCTTGCCGGCCGAGCATCGCGAGCATGCTGTCGCAGGCGGCAGGGCTCGCGGCCCGGCGCCCGGCGATGGCCGCGCGGTGGTCGTGTTGTTGAGCCTCGCACGGTATGCCTTCCCGTCCTCTACCCCGCGCAGCACCTGGATGGACCAGGCCCCGAGGGTGCGCGCCGACGCTTGCGCCCGCGCGGCGCCGACCCGTTCGATCAGAATGTTGGTCGCCAGGTTACTCGACCGCGTGATCATCAGCTCGAGCAGCTCCCGCACCGAGGCCAGCTTGCCGGCGCGTCGGTACAGCGTCGAATCCGAGTCGTCCGCCTTGTCGACGTCGAACGGCGAGCCGTCGGCGAGGGACGCGAACGTGGCGTGGACGGGGAGCGAGTCGTCGAGCCCGAGTAGTCCGGCGTCCGCGTCGCGGAAGATCTGGATCATCACGGGGAGCTTCATCGTGCTGGCGGCGTGGAAGCGCAGATTGGCGCCGAGGAGGAGCGAGTCCGGGCGCGTGAGGCTGCGGTAGTACAGGCCCACCCCCGTCGCGGGCGCCTGCGCGACGCGCGCCGCCACGCGCTCGCGCAGCGGGCCCGGAGCCTGCGCAGCCGTGCTGCACGGGAGCAGGACCAGCACCAGGAGGCTGCGTCTGAGCATGGCTCGCAGAATATACTGACGTCTGATGTCTGACGTCTGACGTCTAGTTAGATTTGCGTGCGTGAGCGAGTTCGTGTTCGGGACCCACAACGCCGCCTTCGTGCAGGTCATGTACGAGCAGTACCTGCGCGATCCCGCCTCCGTCTCCGACGACTGGCGTCAGCTCTTCGATAACGGCAGGCTAGCCGAGCTGCCGGTGATTCCAACAGACCGCGCCGAAGTGCTGGGGAGAAGGGAGAAGGGAGATGTACCCTCCGCGGCACAGTCAGGTACATCTCCCATCTCCCCTCTCCCTGCCGGATTGACGCCGCTCACGGGCCCGGCGGCCCGCCTGGCGCAGAACATGACGGACTCGCTGTCCGTGCCCACCGCCACCTCGTTCCGCGACGTCCCGGTGGACACGCTCGACGCGCGCCGGAGAGAACTCAATGCGAGGCTCGCCTCGAGCGGCAAGAAGATCTCCTTCACGCACCTGATCGGCTTCGCGATCGTCCAGGCGGCGAAGCAGTTCCCCGTGATGACCCACGCGTTCCAGGAAGTGGACGGGAAGCCGCACCGCTTCGACCCGCGTGGGGTGAGCCTCGGTCTGGCGGTGGACGTCGAGAAGAAAGATGGAAGCCGCGCGCTGCTCGTCCCCGTGATCAAGCGCGCTGACGCGCTCGACTTCGCGGCGTTCCACGCGACCTACGAGACGCTCGTCGAGAAGGCGCGCGCCGGTCGCCTCCTCCCCGACGACTTCGCCGGGGCGACGATCACCCTCACTAACCCCGGCACAATCGGCACCGTGGCCTCCGTGCCGCGTCTCATGAAGGGCCAGGGCTCGATCATCGCCACCGGCGCGATCCGGCAGATCGGCGCGACCAGGGTCATGACGCTCACGAGCACTTACGATCACCGCGTCATCCAAGGAGCGGAGTCGGGGATGTTCTTGCGGAAGCTGGACGCTGTGCTGCAGGGAGAGGAGCGGTTCTACGAGGTAGTGGCGGAGACTCTGGCGATTACGGGGCTCGGGGCTCGGGGCTCGGGGGTCGGAGAGACGACGGCGCGCGCGCTCCCGGGCCCCGAGCCCCTAACCCCGAGCCCCGATCTCAAGCACGTCGCCGCCGCGATGGCTCTGGTGAAAGCGTTCCGAAACTTCGGCCACATGGCCGCGCGGCTCGACCCGCTCGGTTCCGATCCGCCGGGCGATCCGGCGCTCGATCCCGGCCCGCTCGGTCTCACCCCCGAGATCATGGCGCGGGTGCCGGCTGAGCTGCTGCGGATTTACGTCTCCGGCAAGACACTCGCCGAGGCGTACCCCGAGCTGCAGCGGACCTACTGCGGCACGATCGCGTACGAGGTCGAGCACATCGGGAGCCACGAAGAGCGCGTGTGGCTTCGCCAGGTGATCGAGTCCGGCCAGCACCGCATGCCGCTGTCCGCCGAGCAGAAGAAGAAGCTGCTGTCTCGCCTGATGGCGGTCGAAGGGCTCGAGCGCTTTCTGCACCGGGCGTACCTCGGCCAGAAGCGGTTCTCGATCGAGGGGCTGGACGCCCTCGTGCCGATGCTGGATCAGACGATCGAGCTCGCCGGGTCGAGCGGGGCGCGCCGCGTGGTGCTGGGGATGGCGCACCGCGGCCGCCTCAACGTGCTCGCGCACATCGTCGGGTTGCCGTACGAGACGATCTTCGCCGAGTTCGAGGGTGGTCGCCACGTGGAGGAAACACTCACCCCCGAGGGCGGCACGGGCGACGTGAAGTACCACCACGGAGCGGACGGTGTGTACCAGACGGCGTCCGGGAAGCCGGTGAACATCACCCTGTCCCCCAACCCCAGTCATCTCGAAGCGGTGAACCCGGTAGTCGAGGGCCGCGCGCGCGCGAACCAGACGAACCGTCGCGGCAAGGACGCCATCCACGACGGCACGGTCGCGCTGCCGCTGCTGATCCACGGCGACGCGTCGTTCGCTGCGCAGGGCGTGGTGGCCGAGACGTTCAACCTGGCGCGACTCAAGGGCTACACCACCGGCGGAACGGTCCATCTGATCGCCAACAACCAGGTGGGCTTCACCACCGACCCGAAGGAGGGACGCTCGACCGACTACTCGAGCGATCTCGCCAAGGGCTTCGATGCGCCCATCATCCACGTCAACGCGGACGACCCGGAGGCGTGCCTCGCCGCCGCGCGCCTCGCGATGATGTACCGCGACAAGTTCCACGCCGACGTAGTGATCGACGTGGTAGGCTACCGGCGGCACGGACACAACGAGGGCGACGAGCCCGCGTACACGCAGCCCCTCATGTACGAGCGGATCAAGCGGACGCCCCCCGTGCGACAGCGCTACGTCGAGCAACTGGCGAGCGAGGGTGTGCTGGACCGCGCCCAGGCCGACGCCGAGGCGGAGCGGTTCGCCCAGCGGCTCTCCGAGATCCAGCAGTCACTGAAAGCGCACCTCGAAGCAGGACAGGGTCAGGAGCCGCAACGCATCTCGGAGAAGCCGCAGACGATCGCGGAGCCGGCGACCGCCGTCGCCAGCCAGGTCCTCACGAGCCTCAATGAGCAGCTGCTCTCCGTGTCGCCCGGCTTCCACGCCAACCCCAAGCTGCTGCGCCAGCTGGAGCGCCGGCGCGGCGCCCTCACCGAAGGCGGGATCGAGTGGGCCCATGCCGAGGCGCTCGCGTTCGGATCGCTGCTCGGCGAGGGGACGCCGATCCGCCTCACCGGGCAGGACACCGAACGCGGCACGTTCAGCCAACGCCACCTGGTGTTGCACGACATCGTGAACGGGCAGCGCTACGCGCCGATCCAGAACCTCGCGGGCGCGCGCGCGCCCTTCGAGCTGCACAACAGCCCTCTCTCGGAGTTCGGGTGCCTCGGCTTCGAGTACGGCTACGCCGCGGCGGCGCCCGATGCGCTGGTGCTGTGGGAGGCGCAGTACGGCGACTTCACCAACGGCGCCGAGGTGATCATCGATCAGTTCCTGATCGCCGGGCTCGCCAAGTGGGGGCAGGTATCGCGCCTCACGCTGCTGCTGCCGCACGGCTACGAAGGTCAGGGGCCCGAGCACTCGAGCGCCCGCATCGAGCGGTTCCTCGCGCTCGGCGCCGAGGGCAACCTGCGCATCGCGAACTGCACCACGCCGGCGCAGTACTTCCATTTGCTGCGACGTCAGGCGCGGCACGCGGAGCTGCGACCGCTGGTGCTGTTCACCCCGAAGAGCCTGCTGCGGCTCCCCCAGGCCACGTCGCGGCTGGAGGAGCTCACCGCGGGAGGATTCCGGCCGGTGCTCGAGGACCCCGCCGGCGACGCACACCGCGACGCGACCCGGCTCGTGCTGTGCAGCGGCAAGGTGTACTACGATCTGTCGCTCTCGCCCCGGCGGGCGCAGGCGGCCCACGTGGCGATCGGCAGGGTCGAGCTGCTGTATCCATTCCCCTCCGCCGAAATCGCCGAGCTGATCAAGCGCTCCCCCAAGATCACCGAGATCGTCTGGGTGCAGGAGGAGCCGCGCAACATGGGGCCGCAGAAGTTCATGCTACCGCAGCTGCGCCAGCTCGTCGACTCGGACGTCACGGTGCGCGACATCGGCCGGCCCGAGCGCTCGAGCCCAGCGGAGGGCTACCCCGCGGCCCACCAGGCCGAGCAGGCCAGGATCGTGGCGGCAGCGTTCGCCGCGAACGATTGACGGCAGCGTGACGCGCCTCTTGCTCGCGCTCGTCGCGGCGACCTCGGTCCTCTCCTCCGACGGCCGCTGGTCCACCGCTGCCCCGCTTCCCGAGCCGATGCAGGAGATGAGCGCGGCCGTGCTGCATGGCAAGATCTACATCGCCGGCGGGTTCGATCGATCCGGCACGCCCATCGCCAGAGCCTTCCGGTTCGACCCGGCAGCGAACCGGTGGGAGCGGATCGCCGACCTCCCCGCCCCGCGCCACCACATGCCGCTCGCGGTGGTGGGAGACACGCTCTATGCCGTGGGGGGACTTTCCGCAGCCACGTTCGTCCCTGAGAACACGCTGTGGCTGTACCACGAGGGGCGGGACCGCTGGGAGCCGCGCGCACCGCTTCCCGCGCCGCGTGGCGCCTCGGGGGTGGGAGTCGCGGACGGCAAACTCGTCGTGGTAGGCGGGTGGGGCCTGGGCCGCAAGCTGCTCGACTCGACGGCGATCTACGATCCCGCCACCAATCGCTGGAGCAATGCAGCTCCCATCCCAACGCTACGCGATCATCTCACGGCGGCGGCGGTCGGGGGCACCGTCTACGCGATCGGCGGGCGCCCCTTCAACCCCGACCACAACTACGATGTGGTCGAGGCGTACGATCCCGCGACGAACCGCTGGGCCAAGAAATCGCCCATGCCCAGCCGGCGCGGGGGGCTCGCGTCGGCGGTGCTCGACGGCAAGGTCCACACCTTCGGCGGCGAGACCAGATCGTCCGTCTTCGAGAACCACGAGGTATATGACCCGGCGACGGATCGATGGACGAGCGCGCCACCCCTCCCGACCGCGCGCCATGGGCTCGGCGCGGCGACGCTGAACGGCAGAGTCTACGTGATCGGCGGCGGCCCCAGGGCGGGGTTCGCGCAGACGGACGTGGTCGAAATGTTCGCGCCCTGAAAGAGCCATGCACGACTTTCGAGTACTCGTCCGCTACGCTGTCTTCGCCGTCTTCGTGCTGAGCGTCGTGGTCGCCTTCACCGCCTGGCTGGTGCGCGCCCGGCGCGTGTCGCCGTTCGGGGCGCTGGGCCGTGCACTGCGTGCCGCGAGCGACCCGCTCATTCGCCCCGTGGAAATGCGCCTCGTGCGGCTGGGCGGCAACCCCGTCAACGCGGGCTGGTGGCTCGTCGTGGTGGTGGCGCTGGGCGGCGTCGTGCTGCTGTCGCTCTTGGACTGGGCGGTGGGACTCTTCTACGGGATTTCCGCGGCGGCCGGGGGGGGGCCGCGGGCGGTGCTGGCGTTCTTGATCGGCGCCCTCTACAGCGTCCTGTTCGCCGCTCTGCTACTCAGAGTCATCGGGTCCTGGTTCGGCTTGTTCCGCTACTCGCGCTGGATGCGGCCCGCCTACGCGTTGACCGACTGGCTGGTGGAGCCGATCCGCCGTCTGCTGCCGCCCATGGGCGCGCTCGATTGGAGCCCGCTCGTGGCCTGGCTGGTGCTCTGGTTGCTGAAGCAGCTGCTCTTGAACGTGGTGCTCCTCTGAGCCCGGCCCGAATCGTGCCGCCGCGGGCCGGTCGCACGGAGGTCGCGGGGCTCAAGACCGAGGCGGTGGCACAAGCGCTGCTGGCGGGAGGGGAACGCCGATGAAGCTCCTGAAAGCGCTGGTCAGCTTCGTGGTGGGAACGATCGTCGGGGTCCTCGCCGGGAACGTGCTCGGAGTTTGGGGGCAGCTGTTGGGCTTCATCGTGGGCGCGCTGGCGGCGTGGTGGGTAGCGCAGCGGGTGTTCGACGTCTGAACTGCGCCGTCGGCTCCAGACGTTACTGACGGCCGATGGCTGACGGCTGAGAGCGACTCTTGAATACCCGAAACAAGTAATAGAGCGATGGCAACAGCACCACCGCCCCTAGTGACAGCGCGCCGAGCACCAGCCGCAGGGTCACGGCGGGGGCAGCGGCCTCGGTGATCGTAAGGTCGGGTGGCAGGATGTACGGGTACTGGCTGAGCGCCCAGCCCCACAGGATGAGCGATACCTGCGCGGCAGCCGCGACGCGGGCGAGGCGGTAGCGACGGCGCCACAGCCCGGCGAGCGCCGTGACGGCGGTGGCGCCGGTGAGCAGGTGGAGCGGCACCGCCCACGGAGCGAAGATCAGTCCCGCGCGCATCCGCGGGGCCCCGCTCCCGGACAGCGTGAGCACGAGCAGCGCCGCGCCGAACAGGGCTGCACCCGCGCCGAGCGCGCGCCGCCGAAAGTCCTCGCGCAGCTCCGGCTGCTGCGCTTCGAGCGTCAGGTACACCGCCGCGAGGAAAGCGAACGCCACCAGGGCGAACGCACCAACGCTCAACGCGAACGCCGTCCACCACGGCGCGACGTACACGTCGTAGAACCCCGCCCCGCTCCCCGTTCCTCCCGCCCGCACGCTCCCGGACGCGATCGCACCCACCGCGGTCCCCAGCAGGAGCGGCGTAATCAAGCTCGCGACCGCGAACACGCTGCCCCAATGGCGCTGCGCTTCATCTCCGTGGGCCCCCCCGCCGTAGCGCCAGAACGTAAAGGCCGAGCCGCGCAGCACGATCCCGATCAGGACCAGCGACAGGGGGATGTGCAGCACGATGCCGAGCCGGGCGAACGCCGCCGGGAAGCAGGTGAAGAGCAGCACCAGTGCGAGGATCAACCACACGTGGTTCGCCTCCCACACCGGCCCGATCGCGTCCGCGATCAGCTCACGCTGGCGATCTTTGCGGGTCCCGCGCGCCAGCAGAGCCCACACGCCGCCGCCGAAGTCGGCACCGCCGAGCACGGCGTACCCATTGAGGGCCAGGAACACGATCCCCGCGACGAGGTCCGCCAGTCTCATCGTCTCAGCCTTCCGCCTTCCTATTTCCGCGACCCGCCGGCGGCATGTAGAACCCCCGCCACTCCGGAATGTCCGGACTGCGGATGATCTGCCGGTATAACAGCCACGCGACGATCACCCCCAGAAAGCAGTAGAGCAGCGTGAACGCGAGGAACGGTACGATCAATCCCGGCATCGGCGTGACGGCGTCGGCCGTCTTGAGGACCCCGTAGATCACCCACGGCTGCCGGCCGAGCTCCGTCACCATCCAGCCGGCTTCCACGGCGATGAATCCCATGGGGGCGCCGAGCGCGATCGCGCGCAGCAGCCACGTGTTGTGGGCGAGATCGGCACCGCGCCAGGCGCGCCATCCAGTCCACAGCGCGACCAACGCCAGATAGGTGCCGAGGGCCACCATCAGCTGAAACGCGAGGTGCACCGCGGGGACATTGGGCCACTCGTCGCGCGGGGCCGCGTCGAGCCCCTTCACCACGGCCCCGGGATCGTGGAACGCGAGCAGCGAGAGCCCGTACGGGACATCGATCGCGAGCCGCGTCTGGCGCCGCTCCACGTCCGGCCAACCGCCCAGCGTAAGCGGCGCCCCCGCCCGGGTCTCGAACAGGGCTTCCGCCGCCGCCAGCTTCACCGGCTGATGGCGGGCCAGGTGCCGGGCGCTCAGATCGCCCGAAATGGGCTGGAGCACCGCCGCGGGCGCACCGACGAGCAGTGCGATGACGAGCGCGCGCCGGTGGAACGCGTTGGCGCGATCTTTCAGCAGCAAGAACGCGTGGATCCCGGCGACCGCGAAACCGGTCGCCGCGTACGCCGCGAGCGTCATGTGGATCGTCTGTGACAGCGCGGCGGGGCTCGCCATTGCGGCGATCGGATCGACGTTCACGGCATGGCCCTGCGCCAGCTCGAATCCGGTCGGCGTGTTCATCCACGCATTCGCGATGACGACGAAGATTCCGGAAGCCGCGCCGCTCAGCGCGACGACGCCGCCGGCGGCGAGGTGGGCCGGCCGCGGGATCAGGTCCCAACCGTACAGGTAGATGCCGAGGAAGATCGCCTCGGTGAAGAACGCGAACCCTTCGAGCGAGAACGGCATCCCGATGATGGGGCCCGCGAACCGCATGAACTCCGGCCACAACAGCCCGAGCTCGAACGACAGCACGGTCCCGGACACGGCGCCCACGGCGAACAGGATCGCGGTCCCACGCGCCCAGCGCTTGGCGAGGTCCAGATAGATCGCGTGCCCCGTCACCTGCCAACGGCGCTCCGCCAGCACCATCATGAGCGGCATCGCGATCCCGATGACGGCGAACACGATGTGAAAGGCGAGCGAGACGGCCATCTGCGAGCGGGCCGCCAGCAGGTCTGGCATGCCTACAAGCTACACGGGTGCTATTTCAGCTTGGCCATGCGGTCCTCGACCGCGCGGTTGTTCGAGAACTCGCCGGCCATCGCTTGCAGCGTGGCCTTCGCCGAGTCCGGCATCCCCGCCGCCGCGAACGCATCGGCGCGCAGCAACCCGACCCGGAATCGTAGGAACCGGCTCTCTAACGTCAGCGGGAACCACTTGAGCGCCGCCAGGGCGGCCTTCCCGTCCTGCCGGTCGACGATCAACGACTCCACCGCCAGCAGCCGGATCGACGTGTCGTCGGGATAGCGCTGCGCCAGCTGGGCGATCAGCTGCGCCGACTCAGCGGGTTTCCCCTGTCTTCGGTCCAGCATGGCCTGCTGATACAGACCCGCCACCAGCAACCGTGCGACGTCCGCCGGATCTCCCGAGCGTACCCCCACGCCCCCGGCATAGCCGTAGACGAGGTCGCCGCCGTGCTCGGCGGCTTCGTACAACGAGACCGCGCCCATCAGGCCCACGACACCTGAGGCGGTGAGCATCCCTTTGCGCCACCGGCTCACCCGAGGAACGAGCGCCACGAGCTCGAGCGCCGCCACGATGAGGAAGATGTTCCGCGTGCGCTGGCCCCACTCCTCGTGCTCCATCACTGCCGCCCGCGCGCCCGGCACGCGCTCGACCGGTCCGTGCGCCGCCGTCCCCGATTGCACCGCCAGGACGGCGCCGACGGTCCCCACGAGCAGCAGGACCAGAGCGGCGGGACCGGTGAACGCGACCTTGCCCGTCAGGGAAACCCCACGCAACAGCACTCCCATGAACAGCAGGGCGATCGCGAAGTGCACGATTTGGGGATGTAGCGGGGCGAGCGACACCGTAGTGGCTCCCGAGAAGGAATGGACCGGAGAAGATACGGCTTGCGGCGGCGCTTTGTTGGCCTAAATTCCGTACCACAATCGATTCCGTGGTGATTTGCGGCCTATTGCAGCCACGTTAAACAAGTCGCTAAAACGCCAGCCCGTTTGGCGACTACTCGGCCAAGCGGGTCTTGTTTTTACGAGTAACGGATGACGGACAACGGATAACGGATGACAGACAACGGATGACCACCACGCTGCGCGATCTCTTGAACGACGGAAAAGTCCACGTGCTCGACGGCGCGATGGGCACGATGCTCTACTCCAAGGGCTTCTTCCTGAACGTCTGTTATGACGAGCTGAACCTCAAGCAGCCGAAGCTCGTGCGCGAGGTGCACGAAGCCTACGTGCGGGCCGGCGCCGAGATCATCGAGACCAACACCTTCGGCGCCAATCCCGTCAAGCTCCGCAGCTACGGACTGGCCGACGACACGGAGAAGATCAACCAGGCGGCTGCCGAGCTGGCGCATCAGGCGGCGGCCGGGCAGGCCAGCGTCGTGGGCGCGATCGGTCCGCTCGGCGTACGCATCGAGCCGTTCGGCGCGCTGGCGCGGGAGGAGGCGTTCGCGCACTTCGGGCGCCAGGTGAAGGGCCTGCTCGCGGGCGGGGTGGACGGGTTCATCCTCGAGACGTTTTCGGATTTGGACGAGATCCACGAGGCGCTGCGCGCGGTCCGGAGCCTCTCCGACCTTCCCGTAATCGCCCAGATGACGATCGGCGAGGATGGCCTCACCTACTACGGCACGAGCCCCGAAACTTTCGCGCAGCAGCTCACCGCGTGGGGCGCGGACGTGATCGGCGTGAACTGCTCGGTGGGGCCGGCCGGGGTACTCGAGGCGGTCGAGAAGATGGTCAAAGTGACCGACCGGCCGATCTCGGGCGTCCCCAACGCGGGGCTCCCACGCGATGTGGGAGACCGCAAGATCTACCTCGCAAGCCCCGAGTACATGGCGAGCTACGCGCGACGGATGATCGAAGCCGGGGCCCGCTTCGTGGGTGGCTGTTGTGGCACGACGCCCGAGCACATCAAGAAAATCCGCGACTACGTCGCGAGCGTGGTGCCGCGCCACCAGCCAGTCGTGGTGTCGCGCGAGACGATCGCGGCGCCCGCCGGAGTGGAGGAGGTGCCGTTGTCCGCGCGCTCGTGCTGGGGCGCGAAGCTGGCTAGGGGTGAGCTCGTGACGAGCGTCGAGATCGTCCCGCCCAAGGGGGTCGATGCCACGCCGATGCTGGAGCAGTGCCGCGCCCTCAAGGCCGCCGGCGTGGACGCCGTCAACGTCCCCGATGGGCCGCGGGCGCAGAGCCGGATGGGAGTGCTGCCGTCGGCGATCCTGATTCAGCGCGAAGTGGGGATCGAGACGGTGATCCACTACTGCTGTCGCGACCGCAACCTGCTCGGCATGCTTTCGGACATCCTCGGCGCCCATGCCGCGGGGCTGCGCAACATACTCATCATCACAGGCGACCCGCCCAAGATGGGGCCCTATCCGGAAGCGACGGCGGTGTTCGACATCGACTCGATCGGGCTCACGAATCTCGTGTTCCGCCTGAACCACGGGCTCGACCCCGGCAACAATCCGATCGGCGCGCCCACGCAGTGGACGATCGGCGTCGGCGTGAACCCGGGCGCCGTCGATCTCGATCGCGAGCTGTCGCGGTTCGCCTGGAAGGTGGACGCCGGCGCCGAGTTCGCGGTGACACAGCCGGTGTTCGACCCGGCGCAGCTCGACACGTTCCTGAAGCGCGCCGAGCAGTTCAAGATCCCGATCGTGGCGGGGATCTGGCCGCTCATCTCGCTGCGGAACGCCGAGTTCCTCGCGAACGAAGTGCCGGGAGTGTCCGTGCCGGAGTCGGTGCTGGCCCGGATGCGCCAGGCGCAGGAGAAAGGCAAAGACGCGGCGCTCGCCGAGGGCGTGAAGATCGCGCGCGAGATGTTTCAGCAGGTAAAGCGCGCCGTGCAGGGTGTGCAGGTGAGCGCCCCGTTCGGGCGCGTGGAGGTGGCGCTGGAGGTGTTCCGGTAAGAGCGCCGTAGGTGGTTGCGCGGGGCAGTCATCGCAGGTAGTTCTCCCCTGTCATGCGCGACCTCGCAGGCCGCACCGCCCTCGTCACGGGCGCGTCCCATGGGCTGGGGCCTTACATCGCTCGCGCCCTGGCCGCGAAACGCATGAAGCTGGTGCTCGCAGCGCGCTCGGCGGCGGAGCTCGATGCCCTCGCCGCGGAGCTCCGCAGGCGCGGCCTCGAGGCGCTGCCCGTGCCGGCGGACCTGGCCCAACCCGCCGACCGCGAGCGCGTGGTCACCGCCGCCCAGAATCAGTTCGGCGCGGTGGACGTGCTGGTGAACAACGCCGCGGTGTTCTTTCCGAAGAGCTTCCACCGCTCCAGTGCGCGAGAGCTCGAGCATGCCGTCGAGGTGAACCTGGTCGCCCCGCTGGTGCTCTCGGCGCTCGCCTTGCCCGGCATGCTCGAGCGCGGGCGGGGGCACATCGTGAACCTGGGATCGCTCGCCGGAAGGATTCCCCCTGGCTACACCGAGTCCTACGCAGCCACGAAGGCCGCGCTCATCGCGTTCTCCGCTGCGCTGCGCGCCTCCTATCGCGGCAAGGGGGTGAGTGCGTCGGCCATCACTCCCGGATTTGTCACGGAAGCGGGGATGTATCGCGTGCAACACGACGCGACGCAGCTTTCCGCGCCACGCTGGCTGGGAACGTCGCGCCCCGACGACGTCGCTCGCGCCGTGGTGCGCGCGATCGAGCAGGATCTCCCCGAAGTGATCGTGAACCCGGGTCCGATGCGGCTGATGCTCGCGTTCCGCGACCTGTTCCCCCGCCTCGCCGAGCGAGTCCGCGTGGACGTGTTCGAACGGGCGGCAAGGTTCTATGAGGGCGGAGCGTAAGGCCAGGGGACACCATGTTCGTGGGCCACTATGGCATCAGCTTCGCGGCGAAGCGGCTCGACAAGACGATCCCGCTGTGGGTGCTGTTCCTCGCCGTCCAGCTGCTCGACCTCGGCTGGGGCGTCCTGGTCCCGCTCGGCGTCGAGAAGGTGCGCATCGTCCCGGGGATTACGGCGTCCAATCCCCTCGACCTCTACTACATGCCCTACACCCACAGCCTCGTCGCCGCGCTGCTGTGGTCGCTCGCTGGGTACGTCGTGTACCGATCGGGGCGCGGCTTCGGCGCGTCGCGCCGCGCGGCGCTGCTCGTCGCCGCAGCGGTGTTCTCGCACTGGGTCCTCGACCTCATCGTGCACCGTCCCGACCTGCCGCTGTATGACGACACTCTCAAGATGGGCCTCGGGCTGTGGAACTACCCCACGGTCGCGTTCCTGCTCGAAGTCGCGATCTTGTTCGGCGGGATGCTGCTCTACCTCCGCTCAACGACGGCCACCACCGCCGTCGGCCGCTACGGTATGCCGGTCTTCGGCAGCGTGATGCTCCTCATCCAGGCGGCCGCGTTCTTCGGGCCGCCGCCACCCAACGACCGAGCCGCTGCGTTCACGGCGCTTGCGTCCTACGCTCTCTTCGCCGCAGGTGCGGGCTGGTTGGATCGCCGCCGGGCGTAATCGAGGACCGCCGTCACTAAAGGAGGCTCATGCCTACCGCCAACGTCAACGTCCTCGCCGTCATCGTCGCCGCGGTCGCGACGTTCATCCTGGGCGCCGTGTGGTATTCCCCCGTGCTGTTCGCGAAGCAATGGGTCCAGGCGCACGGCTACACCCCGGAGCAGCTCGAGGCGATGAAGAAGCGCGGCGTGGCCCGCGCGTACGCGGTGTCGGCACTCTGCTACCTGGTCATGGCGTACGCGCTCGCGCTGCTCGCCTCCTACACCCAGGCGACGAGCTTCGTGCAGGGCGTGTGGCTCGGATTCCTGCTGTGGCTCGGCTTCGCGGCGACGATCGGCCTCACCGCCCACATGTTCTCCGACAACCCGCTCGCGGTGTGGGTGATCGACGCCGGGTACCAGCTCGCCTACCTGCTGCTGATGGGCGTGATCGTCACGGTGTGGCGCTGAACGCGCCCTAATTCCGGCGAATCGCCACCGGACCATTCGTGGTGATGGCGCGGATCGTCGGCCCGCCCTTGCCGAGCACCGTTGCGATGCGCCGCCCGACCCGGCCCTGGATCGTGACCGTGAGCGGAAACTCGACCGTCATGGGTCCGTTCACGGTGCCGAACTCGAGCTGCGCGGAGTAGCCCTCCGGGATCGTCAGGTCCACCGGCCCGTTGGTCGTCTCGGCGTCGAGCCCCGCGCCGTCCCAGCGCGCTCCGGTCAGCTCGATGTCGAGCGGGCCGTTGGTCGTGCGGGCGCGCACGTCCCCGCCCACGGCGCGTAACGCGACCGGGCCGTGGTACGCCGTGAGCGTCATGCGGCCCGAGACTTCGCTCACCGCGATGGGGCCGTTGTACGTGTCAAGCTTCAAGTCCGAGCGCCGCGGCACGAACACGACGAAGCTCACCCCCCACGACGCGGCGTGGCGGCTCTCCGGACCGTCGACGCCGATCGTCGTCCCGGACGTCACCACGCGGATGCCGCGCGCCAGCTCGGCCGCCTCGTTGTCGCTGCGCGCTTCGGTCTGGATGCGGGCGTGCACTTCGATGCCGTCCGAGTCCCACCCCTTCACCGCGACCGCGCCGTTCTTCCCGGGGTCGACCGTGACCGCGTCGCCCGTCGCCTTGAGGGACGAGACCCGCACCTCGCAATGCTTGACCCGCCAGCCGTCGTCCCGGTCGCGGCAGTCGGCGAGCCAGCGGGCGTCGGCGGCGCTTTGGGCCGCGAGTCCAGGGGCGCCAGGGGCGAAGCTCAGGGCGGCGAGCACGACGGGCAGGTGGCGCGGCATGTGATCCTCCGGTCTAGCGGGGCGGCGGGGGCGACCTTCACTCCCGGGTTGGACACCCCGGACGGCGTGACGGTTGCTGCGCCGCCGGTTAGCTTGGCGCCGTGCCTGAAGCCTCGCTAGCCCGCACGCTGCGCCCGCGGGATCTGGCCTTCATCGTGGTCGGCACCGTCATCGGCTCGGGGATCTTCGTCGTGCCGGGGGCGGTGCTGCGCCAGACGGGCGGCGACGTCGGCTACGCCCTGCTCGTGTGGCTCTTGGGGGGCGTGCTCTCGCTGCTGGGCGCCCTCACGTACGGCGAGCTGGGTGGCATGCTTCCCGAAGCGGGTGGGGCGTACGTCTACGTGCGCGACGCGTTCGGGCCGCTTGCGGCGTTCCTGCTTGGCTGGACGTTGTTCTTCGTGATCTCCTCCGGGTCGGTGGCGACCCTCGCCGTCGCGTTCGCGGAATACCTGCGCCAGTTCGTGCCGCTCGATCCGACGGCCAGAACCCTCGTCGCGGCCCTGATGATCGCCGTCGTCGGGGCCGTGAACGTGCGCGGCACCCGCCACAGTGCCAACGTCCAGAACTGGAGCACGGGAATCAAGGTGGCCGCCATCCTGGCGATGAGCGCCGTGCTACTCGGCTCGGGCCACGGCCTGGCCGACCTCCGGGCCGCCGCGTTTACCGCGCCCCTCGGGCCGTCGCTCCTCTCGGGCGTGGGGGTGGCCATGATCGGCGTGCTGTGGGCCTACGAAGGCTGGGCCAACGTGGCAGCCTCGGCCGGAGAAGCGCTCGAGCCGCAGCGCAGCTTTCCGCGCGGCATCGTGACGGGCACGGCGACGCTGGTCGCGATCTATCTGCTCGCCAACGTCGCCTACGTCGCGGCCCTGGGGCCGGCCGCCGTGGCCGGGACCGATCGCGTCGCGGCGGACGCGGTGCGCGCGGCGCTCGGACCGGGCGCCGGCCGGTTGATCGCCGCGGCCGTCCTGGTCGCGATGTTCAGTGCGGCGAACGGGCTCACGCTCACCAATTCGCGCGTGTACTACGCGATGGCCCGGGACGGGGTGTTCTTCCGGAAGCTCGCGGAGGTGCATCCGCGCTTCGGCACGCCCGCCTTCTCGGTGCTCGTGAGCTCGGCGTGGGCCATCGTGCTCGCGGCCACGGGCAGCTTCGAACAGCTCTTCACCTACGTGATCTTCGCCGCGTGGGTCTTCTATGCGCTCGCCGGGGCCAGCGTTTTCGTGTTGCGGCGACGCCTTCCGGCGGCGGTGCGGCCGTTCCGCGTCCCCGGGTACCCGTGGACGCCGCTGCTGTTCGTCGCCTCCGCCGCCGCGATTGTCGTCAACACGATCTGGGCCCGCCCGCAACGCTCGCTGCTGGGGCTCGGCATCATGGCACTCGGTCTGCCCGCCTACTACGCCTGGCGGCGGGGCCACGCTCGCCGGGCTGACGGGTGAGCGGCTTCAAGTTCCCGCACCCGCTCGTGTTATTGGTCGCCGGCATCGCTCTCGCCGCCGCGGCGAGCTGGGTGCTGCCAGCAGGCCAGTACGAGCGCCGCGACGACCCGGCCACGGGCCGCCGCGTGGTGATCGCCGGGACCTACCACCGCGTAGCGCCCAGTCCCGTCGGCCCGCTCCGAGCGCTCGTCGCCATCCCGAAGGGCATGACGGACGCCGGGTCGGTGATCTTTTTCGTCTTCCTGATCGGCGGGGCGTTCACCGTGGTGGACCGCACCGGCGCCCTGCGGAGCGCAGTGGACTGGCTGGTCCGGCTGCTCGCGCGCCGGGAGGCCTTCGTCCTCCCCGCCGCCTGCCTCACGTTCGCGCTGGGCGGCGTGCTCGACAATATGAAGGAGGAGATCATCGCACTGGTGCCGGTCATGCTGTTGCTGGTGCGCCGGCTCGGCTTCGATGCGGTCACGGCCGTCGCAGCGAGTCTCGGCGCGGCGGCCGTGGGAGCGGCGTTCAGCCCGCTCAACCCCTTTCAGGTCGGGATCGCGCAGCGGCTGGCCCAGCTCCCGCCGCTCTCGGGCGCGTCGTTCCGGCTGGCCGTGCTGTTCCTCGCGCTGGGAGTGTGGGTCTGGGGAACGATGCGCTACGCCGCCCGCACGCGCGTCGCTCCCGCTGCAACCGCAGCAGGGCCGGCGGAGCCGCCGGCCCGTCGCGGCGCCGTGCTCGGCGTGGTGCTCGCCACGTTTGCCGGGCTGGTCGTCGGCGTACTGCGCTACGGCTGGGGGTTCGACCAGATGGCCGCTCTGTTTTTCGCCATGGGCGTCGTGGCGGGACTGGTCGGCGGGTTGCGGGTGGGGGGCACGGCCGCCGCGTTCGTGGACGGGTTCGCTTCGATGGCCTACGCCGCCCTGTTGATCGGGTTCGCCCGGGCAATCTACGTGGCGCTCGACGAAGGCCACATCGTCGATACCATCGTGCGCGGGCTGTTCGCGCCGCTGGCGGGACTGCCCCTCGCGCTTTCGGCCCTCGGGATGATGGTGGTGCACGCCGCCGTACACGTGGCGGTGCCGAGCCCGAGCGGCCACGCCGTGCTGACGCTGCCGATCCTCGTCCCGCTGTCCGACCTGCTGGGGCTGTCGCGTCAGGTGACGGTGCTCGCCTACCAGTACGGCGGGGGATTGTGCGAACTGCTCACGCCGACCAACGGTGCGCTGATGGCGATCCTCGCCGCAGCCGGCGTGCGCTACGAACACTGGCTCAAGTTCGCGTTGCCGCTGTACGGGACGCTGCTCGGCCTCGGGGCGGTCGCGATCGCCCTGGCCATCGCCGTCGGCTTGCGATAGCCGGGTGACGACGCGGCCGATTCCGTCTAGCTTCCGGTCATCCCATCCACCCGACTTCAGACCGGAGCACCGATGATCGCGCGATCGCTGGCCCCTGTGCTGGTGAGTCTCCTCGGCGTGACGCCGCTCCTCGCGCCCACGGCGGCCGCCCAGACGCCCGCCAGGAAGCACGTCGCCGTGGCGACGCTCCCGCCCCGGCCGGAGGACGTCGCCTCCGTCAACGGCATCATCAAGGCCTTCTACGAGGTGATTTCGGGACCCGCGGGACAACCCCGCCAGTGGGCGCGGGACCGCTCGCTCTACATCCCGGGCGTGCGGTTCGTGGCGACCGGGGTGGGCAAGCGCGGACCGTACGCGGCGATCATGGACCACCAGGCGTTCGTCGATGACGCGGACTCGGGGTTTGTGCGCGACGGCTTCTTCGAGCAGGAGATCCACCGCGTCACGCGAGAATACGGCAACGTCGTGCATGCGTTCAGCACCTACGAGGAGCGGCGCGCGCCGGAGGGACCCGTCGTGGGACGCGGGATCAACAGCATCGAGCTGTTCTGGGACGGGACGCGGTGGTGGATCGCGGCGGCGGTCTGGTTCGACGAGGACGCGCAGCATCCCATCCCAGCGGAGTATCTGCCGTAGATGTATCGCCGGCTCGACGGCTCGCACATCGTGGGTGACCCGGCGCGCGCGCGCGCGCTGCGGTCGGTCGGGAGGGGAGGAGAGTTCTCATCGTGAGCGATCGGCGGATCGTGCTGCTGCTGGACGTGTTCGACCAAGCATTCGATCACCGCGCGTGGCACGGGACGCCGTTGTGGGGAGCGCTGCGCGGGTTGTCACACCGCGAGGCGTTGTGGCGGCCGCGGCGCGGGCGACACAACATTTGGGAGATCGTGCTGCACACGGCGTACTGGAAGTACATCGTGCGGCGACGGCTCACGCGCGACGTCGCGTTGGCCTTCCCGCGCGCCGGAAGCAACTGGCCCCCGCTACCCGCGCCGGCGGACGCGCGGGCCTGGAAGCGAGACGTCGCGCTCCTGAGGGAGCAGCACCGCCTGTTGCGCCAGGCGATCGCCCGGTTGCCCTCGTCGCGCCTCGGGGCCCGGGCGTGGCGCTCGACCTGGTCCAACGCCGCCAACATCTTCGGCATCGCGTCGCACGACCTGTATCACGCCGGACAGATTCAGCTCGTCAAGCGACTGCAGCGCGGCGCGTGAGGTGCTTCACTCGCCCTTGAGCCGCTCGATCTCCCGCCGCTCCTTCTTGGTCGGCCTCCCCTTTCCTTCGTAGCGCAGCGACGGTGCCAGTTTGAGCTGCTGGGCGAGCCGCTCGCGCAGCACCCTGGTCTGGGGATTTTCCTCGTACAGCGTGGCGGCGACGCCTGGCGGCCCCCGGTGGAGCGCGAGCTGGCGCACCGTGAGCTGATAGTCGAACGGGCCCTTCCGCACCCGCAGCCGGTCGCCGACGCGCAGCTGCTTGGCGCGCTTCGCCCGGGTCCCGTTCAGCTCGACCTTGCCGCCGGCTACGGCCTCCGACGCGAGCGCGCGCGTCTTAAAGAAGCGCGCCGCCCAGAGCCAGGTGTCGAGTCTTACGACGCTTTCAGCCATCAGCCTTCGGCTCTCAGCTTTCGAAGCAAGCTCCCGATCATACGCTTGACTTGGACCACCGCCGAGTTGAGCCGCGCGTGAGTATCTCGGTTGAGAAGCTTGAGGTCTGCCGACAGGAGGAGATGATACTCTAGCTCGCTCGCCGAGCCTAGGGCGATGTCGAGAAATCGTGCGAATTCGTGACTGCCGCGCCGGCCACAGCCTTCCGCGATGTTGGCGCAGACCGACGCGGCCGCCCGACGCATCTGGGAGGTAAGCCCGTACACCTCCTCCCTCGGAAAGCCCCTGGTCGCCTCGTAGACCTCTAGTGTGACGGAGTGCGCCTTCTCCCAAACCTTCAGCTTGTGAAAGTCACGCATGCGGAAAAGCTTCGCGCGGGCGCCACCACCAGCGGCATCGTTTCACCGCGACGGGTGCCCGAACCGTGCGCGCTGAAAGCTGAAGGCCGACAGCGCCTGTCTAGGATCCCCCCCGCTGCAACATCACGCCTCCCGAGCCGGTCGAGATCTTCACTCGCCCCTTCCCGTCGCCGATGTCGCCGACCAAGTGATCGCTTTGCAGCCGCGTCGTTCGGATCGAAATACCCCGCAGCTCGATCCCGCCGCTTCCGGTCTCGATGTCGACGTGCGCTCCGAACTGGGCCGGCACCGCGATGGTCACCTCCCCCGACCCCGTGTCCACGTACAACGATTCGATGTCGGACAACAGGTCCAGATGCACGTTGCCACTCCCCGTGTCGATGCTCGTGTCGGGGGACTTGATCCCCGAAGTGGTCACGTTGCCCGACCCCGTATCCACCTTGAGCACATCGACCTCGACCCGCTCGGCGGTGACGTCCCCCGAGCCGGTATCGAGCTTCAGCTGGCGGCCGCGCGCGCCGGTCACGGCGACGTTCCCCGAGCCGGTGTCGAGGCTGACGTCGCCCTCGGCGTCGCTGAGCTTGACGTCACCCGATCCCGTGTCGACGTGGAGTGAGCCCTTGACGTGGTCGGCGGTCACGTTCGCCGCGGCGACGTCCACCCGCAGGTCGCCCGAGACGTTGGAGACGAACACACGGCCCACCGCGAGGTTCACGGCCACGCGTTTCCCCGCGGGGACCGCGACGCGCAGGTCGGCGTGCGCCTCCAGCCCGCGGCCGTGGGCGGAGATGCGCACCCGGCGCCCCCCGCCGAACCGGCGGCGCCCTTCGTGGTCGTTGAAGGTGCCGTCGTCGCGCACGTCCAGCGTCGTACTGCCGCCGAAGTCGGGCTCGCCATAGACGATGTCGTCGTCGGGATAGACCACGCGCAGGGTCCCGCGACCGCGTAGCGGACCGGCTTCGACGCGGAGTTTCCCGGCGTCACGCCCACCCCTGGTGACCTCGACGATGACGTCGACTCCGGACCCCGCCTCGACCCGCAGCACGCCCGCCAGGTTGTAAATCGCGACGTCGTCGCCGGAGACGGCGTGGCGCTCGGATTGCGGGAGGGCACGACTGGGGCTCGCGAGCAGCGCGCCGAGTGCAACCACGGGAACGGCCAGCTGGAATGCCTGCATGGAAGCCTCCTGCGGGGATGAGCAACGCACACACCGTCGTACGGCCGGGGGAGCAGCGTCGTTTCAGGGATCGCCGCCCGGGAATTGGATAGGCCGGGCGTTCCGAAGGTTGCGGGTCGCTGGGGCGCCGCCGGGGCGATAGCTTCCAGCACGACTCGTCCGAGGGGACCGCACCGTGCACGAATGGCAAGTCTGGCTCGTCGCCGCGCTGCTCCTCTTCGTGGCCGAGATGCTGGCTCCGGGCTTCTGGCTGCTGAGCGTCGCCGTCGGCTGCGTCGTGGCGGGGCTGGTCTCGCTCGTCGTGCCGGGGTTTCTCGCGCCGGCCCTGAGCTTCGCCGCCGGGACGTTGCTCTCGCTCGCGGGGATCCGCCCCTTCCTGCTGAAGCGCCTGCACCCGCCCGGGCGCGAGATCAAGACCAACGTGGATGCGCTGGTGGGCCGGGTTGGCATCGTGTCCGAGCGGATCGACCCGGGCACCGGCCGGGGCCGGGTCCTGGTGGAGGGTGAGGACTGGCGCGGCGCGTCGCTCATGGACACGGTGATCGAGCCCGGCACCCGCGTAATGGTGGTGCGGGTCGAAGGCACGACGTTGTACGTGGACAAGGAGATGTGAGATGGACAACATCGGCTCGCTCATCGTCCCGGCCGCGATCGCGCTGTTCGCGATCTCGATCGTGGCGCGCGGGATCCGGATCGTGCAGCAGGCGCAGACAATGATCATCGAGCGCCTGGGGAAATACCACCGCACGCTAGCCTCGGGCGTCAATCTCGTCATCCCCTTCATCGACAAGCCGCGGGCGATCGACTGGCACCAGGTGGTCGTCACCCCCGCCGGGGACTCGTTCGCGCGCCATTTCCGTACCGACAAGATCGACCTGCGCGAGACCGTGTATGTGTTCCCCCGCCAGAACGTGATCACGAAGGACAACGTCGTGGTGGAGATCGACGCGCTGATCTACTCCCAGATCACCGATCCCGTCCGCGCCACCTACGAGATCGCCAACCTGCCGGACGCGATCGAGAAGCTGACTCAGACCACGCTGCGCAACGTGATCGGCGAGATGGAGCTGGACCATGTGCTCTCCTCGCGCGACACGATCAACGCCAAACTGCGCGAGATCCTGGACGAAGCCACCCACAAATGGGGCGCGAAGGTCAGCCGGGTGGAGCTCAAGGACATCAATCCGCCGCGCGACATCCGCGACGCGATGGAGAAGCAGATGCGGGCCGAGCGGGACCGCCGGGCCGCGATCCTCACCGCCGAAGCGGAGAAGCAGTCGCGCATCCTCCAGGCGGAGGGCATCCGCCAGTCGGAGATCAACCAGGCGGAGGGCCAGAAGCAGGCGAAGATTCTCGCCGCCGAGGCCGAGGCCAACGCCCGACTGAAGGTCGCCGAAGCGGAAGCCCAGGCGATCGAGCGGATCACGACGGCCATTAAGGGAACCGGTGGGGATCCCGCGCGGTACTTGATCGCGATCCGCTACATCGAGGCGCTGAAAGAGATGGTCTCCGGACAGAACAACAAGGTCGTGTACCTGCCGTACGAGGCGACCGGCGTGCTGGCGTCGCTCGGCGGGATTCGTGAGATGCTCGCGGGGCCAACCACGGAGAAGAAAGCATGATACCGCATGCAACGGCGGCGGTCAGGTGGATCGGCGGACTGGCGGTCGGTGGCGCGGTGCTTCTACTGACCGCCGGTACTCCTGACCGCCCGACCGCCGCCGTTCCCAGCTGTGATTCCGACAACGGCGGCATCACGCTCCCCGACGGATTCTGCGCCGTCGTCGTGGCCGACCAGGTGGGCCGCGCGCGCCACCTCGCCGTGACGCCCAGCGGCGACATCTTCGTCGCGCTCGACGACGGGCGCGGCGCGAAAGGCGGCGTCCTCGCCCTGCGCGACACGAGCGGCGACGGAAAGGCCGACGTGCGGGAAACCGCCGGCACCGAAGGCGGCACCGGCATCGCGCTGAGCAAAGGCTCGCTGTACTTCAGCACCGCCACCACCGTGTACCGGTTTGCGCTGGCCGCCGGACGGCTCAAGCCCGTGGGCGGGCCCAGCGTGATCGTGAAGGACCTTCCCGCGGGCGGGCACAGTGCGCGGAACCTAGCGCTCTCGGCCGATGGCAAGACGCTGTTCGTCAACGTCGGCTCGCCCTCGAACGTGTGTCAGGTCGCCGACCGCTCCAACGAATCGCCGGGCAAGGACCCGTGCCCCGAGCTCGCCACGCGCGCGGGAATCTGGCGCTTCGACGCGAACACTCCGGACCAGACGGAGGGGAGCGGGACGCATTACGCCACCGGGATTCGCAACGCCGTGGGGACGGCGGTCGCGCCGGACGGCCAGCTCTGGTCTACCCAGCACGGCCGCGACCAGCTGTTCCAAAACTGGCCGAAACTCTACACCGTCGAGCAGAGCGCCGAAAAACCGTCGGAGGAGCTGCTCCGGGTGAACCAGGGTGACGACTTCGGCTGGCCGTACTGCTATCACGACCTAGAGCTTGGCCACCTGGTCCTCGCTCCGGAATACGGCGGCGACGGCAAACAGGTGGGGCGGTGCGCGCAGAAGAAGGAGCCGGCGGTCGCGTTCCCAGGCCATTGGGCGCCGGACGGCCTGATGTTCTACACGGGCTCGCAGTTCCCCACTCAATATCGCGGTGGCGCGTTCATCGCGTTTCACGGCTCGTGGAACCGCGCTCCCCTGCCCCAGGCGGGCTATCGCGTCGTGTTCGTGCCCTTCAAGGACGGCAAGCCGGTCGGGACCTATCAGACGTTTGCGGACGGGTTCTGGCACGAGAACGGCGCGGGGCCGCAGCATCGGCCGGTGGGGCTAGCCCAAGGGCCGGACGGGTCGCTGTACGTCACGGACGATGCCGCGGGGAGGATCTGGCGGGTGATGTACAAGGGCGGTCAAGGGCGGTAGGGGCGGCAAAGGGCGGCAGAGGTGGCTGGGTACTCCAGGAAGCCGCTGGTTGCCAAGCTCGGGATCAGAGCCGGTGCCAGCATCGCCGTGCTCAACGCGCCTCGGGGGTACGACCGGACGCTCGGTAGGCTCCCGCCGAGAGTGTCACGCAAGACGGCGGCGACCGGCCTGCTCGACTTCATTCAATTCTTCACGAGCCAGAAGCAGGAGCTGGCGCGCCGGTTCGCGGCGCTCAAGCGTGCGCTCGCGCCCGCGGGTATGCTGTGGATCTCCTGGCCCAAGCGGGCGTCCGGCGTGGCGACCGATCTCACCGAAGATGTCGTCCGGGCGATCGGCCTGGCGCACGGATTGGTGGATGTAAAGGTCGCGGCGGTGGACGACGTGTGGTCGGGGCTCAAGTTCGTCCGCCGACTGCGGGACCGGTAGAGTACATTGACACCGCCATGTCCGAGCTCACCACCACCCCTCCTTTGACGAAGCTCTCCGAAGAGGAAGAGCTGTTCCGCGACACCGTGCGGGACTTCGCGGAGCGTGACGTCAAGCCCCGGGTCGGGGCGATGGAGCGGTCCTGCGCGATGGACCCGGCGTTGCTCAAGCGGTGCTTCGAGATCGGCCTCATGGGCATCGAGACGCCCGAGGAACACGGGGGCGCGGGCGGGAGTCTCCTCATGACCGTGTTGGCGGTCGAGGAGCTGTCGGCGGTGGATGCTTCGGTCGCCATCTTCGTGGACGTCCAGAACACCCTCGTCAACAACCTGCTCCTCAAGTGGGGGAGCGCCGACCTGAAGCGCCGCTACCTCTCCCGCCTCGCCACGGACCTGCTCGGCGCCTACGCGCTCTCCGAGCCCGAATCGGGGTCGGACGCGTTCGGGCTGCAGACGAGGGCCACCCTGCGGGGGAGCAAGTGGGTGCTCGAGGGCCGCAAGCTCTGGATCACCAACGGCGCCGAGGCGGGGCTGTTCATCATCTTCGCGAATGTCGACTTCTCGCGTGGGTACAAGGGGATCACCGCCTTCGCCCTGGAGCGCGGCGTCCAGGGCTTCGCGGTCGGCAAGAAGGAAGACAAACTCGGCATCCGGGCATCGAGCACCTGCGAGCTCATCCTCGACGGCTGCCAGGTGGCCGCAACCGACGTCGTGGGCGAGGTGGGGCAAGGCTACAAGGTCGCGATCGAGACGCTGAACACTGGTCGCATCGGCATCGGCGCGCAGATGATCGGCGTGGCGCGCGGCGCGCTCCAGGCGGCGCTCAAGTACGTGAAGGAGCGTCAGCAGTTCGGGCGGGCGATCGCCCAATTCCAGGCGGTGCAGTTCCAGCTCGCGCAGGCGGCGACCGAGCTCGAGGCGGCGCGGCTGATGGTGTACAACGCCGCGCGCCTCGAGGACGCGGGCGAGCCGTACACGATGCAGGCCGCCATGGCGAAGCTCTTCTCCTCCCAGGTCGCCGAGCGGGTGACGTCGTTGTGCGTGGAGCTGTTCGGAGGATACGGCTATACGAAGGAGTATCCCGTCGAGAAGTTCTACCGCGATGCGAAGATCGGCACGATCTACGAGGGGACGAGCAATATGCAGCTGAATACCATCGCGAAGCAGCTCCTCAAGTAGCGCCCCCCTTCCCCTCCTCCTCAGCCATGCACACCGCCCGACGCACGCACGGCTTCACCGAATCGGTGATTCGCGGCATGACCCGGCTCGCGAACGAGCACGGGGCGATCAACCTGGCGCAGGGGTTTCCCAACTTTCCCGCGCCCGAGGCGCTGAAGGACGCGGCGGCCCGCGCGATCCACGACGACGTCAACCAGTACGCCATCACCTGGGGCGCCAAGCGGCTGCGCGACGCGCTGGCGCGCAAGTACGCCGAGTGGTACGGCATGACGGTGGATCCGGAGGCCGACGTGACGGTTACCTGCGGCGCGACCGAGGCGATGGCGTCCGCGCTGCTCGCGGTGGTCGACCCCGGCGACGAAGTCGTGGTGCTCGAGCCGTTCTACGAGAACTACGGCCCCGACACGATCCTGTGCGGCGCGCGGCCGGTGTACGTCCCGATCGCCGCCGGGGCGCCGCTCGACCTCGACCGCCTCGCGGCGGCGTTTTCGAAGCGTACGCGCGCCATCATCGTATGCACGCCGAACAACCCGACGGGCCGCGTGCTGTCCGGGCCCGAGCTCGAGGCGATCGCCGAGCTGTGCCGCCGCCACGACGCGTACGCGGTCACCGACGAGATCTACGAGCACATCTATTACGAAGGCAAGCATATTCCGATCGCGACGCTCGACGAGATGCGGGAGCGCACGATCACGATCAGTGGCGCGTCCAAGACGTTCAGCGTCACGGGGTGGCGGGTCGGCACGATCGTGGCACCGGCGGCGGTGACCGATGCGATCCGCAAGGTGCATGACTTTCTCACGGTCGGTGCGCCGGCGCCGCTGCAGGAAGCCGTGGCGGTGGGCCTCGAAACGCTCGGACCCGACTATTACCGGCACCTCGCCGCGGAGTACCGGGTCCGCCGCGATCTGCTGCATGAGGCGCTCGTCGCCGCCGGCTTCCGCTGCCAGCCGCCGGAGGGCGCTTACTACATCCTGGCCGATTTCGCCGCACTCTCCGACCTGCCGGACGACGCGTTTGCGCGTTGGCTCACGTGTGAAGCGGGCGTTGCTCCCGTGCCGGGCTCGAGCTTCTTCAGTCGCCCGGAGCTAGGGCGGACACTGGTGCGGTTCGCGTTCTGTAAGACCGAAGAACAGCTGCGAGAGGCGGGGCAGAGGCTACGGACGGTGGGGCGCGGGAGCGGGCGCTGAAGGCGTTCCCCGCTCCCCCAGCCGAAACAGCCACCGCCCGAGGGGCCCGGCCCAGAACCGCAGGCGGCGCTCGCCTTTCGGATCGGTGCGATGCTCGGTGCGCGCCCGAGCCACGACGGCGGCCAGCAACGCGACCGCCCCGCCGGTGCTGAACGCGGCGAGCTGGGCCGAGATGGGCGTGAACCCGGGCGCGAGCAGCCCGACCGCGACCATCGCGGCCGCCACGGCGAGCCCCGCGTAGGCCAGCCGCCGCGCCACGCGCTCGACGCGCGTCGGTCCTTCACCGTACAGAAACGCCAGCTCCTCCCGGCGTCGCCCCAGCTCGACGGCGAGCGCGTCCGTGAGATCGTCGCGATCGAACCCCGCGGCGCGCAGTCGCCGCACGCGCGCCAGCGTCATCACGACCGGCAGCACCAGCAGCCAGCCGATCAAGCCCGCCGCCGCGATTCTGGGGCCCAGGTCCGCGGCGGTGAGGAGCTGCAGGGCGAGGAGCGGGACCGCAAGCCCCACGATCGCGCCGTACGCGAGCGCGACCGGTGAGAGATCGCGGCCCTCCACCAGGAAGGCCCGCAGGGCGATGGGTGGCCCCGCAGGCGGCGCAAACGCGAAGCCGACCGCTTCGGCGAGATGGACGCCGCTCGGGAAGCGGGCCGCCGGCTCTTTGTGGAGACAGCGATCCACCACCTGCGCCAGACGGCGCGGCACATGCGGTGCGACCGACGCGAGCGGCGGCGGGGGGGCCGCGATGTGCCGCGCCAGCATCGCATAGCCGTCGGGGGCGTCGAACGGCAGCCGGCCCGACAGCGCGTGGTAGCCCACCACCCCCAACGAGTAGAGATCGCTCCGTGCGTCCACGCCGAGCCCGCTCGCCTGCTCCGGGCTCATGTAGTCGGCGGTCCCGACCACCCCCCCACCCGAACCCGTCGAGCCGCCGTCCCCGCCCACCCGGGCGATACCGAAATCGAATACCAGGGCCCGCCCGGTGGCCGCGTCGAGCAGGATGTTGTCGGGTTTCACGTCGCGGTGTACGACGCCGCGCTCGTGCGCATGCGCCAGCGCCCGTGCCACCTCGCGCAACAGCCGCGCACCTTCCTCCGGAGGGAGCATTCCCTGGTCGCGGATCCGTTGGCCCAGCGTCTGCCCCTCGACGTACGCCATCACGAAGAACACCGCATCGGGCGATTCATCCACGGCGAAGACGGGAACGATGTTGGGGTGCGAGAGCCGCGCCACCGTGCGCGCTTCATCCAGAAAGCGCCGGCGCGCGCGGGGGTCGGCAGCCTTCAGAGGGGGCAGCAGTTTGATGGCGACTTGGCGCTCGAGGACCAGCTCGCGCGCGAGGAACACCACGCCCATGCCACCCCTGCCGAGGCGCCGCTCCAGCACGTAGCGACCGGCCAGCGCGCGGTCGAGCGTGCGGTGTTGGGGATCGAGGTCTCGTAGCATCGTGGCGCGATGTAGCGGCGGAGCGACAGCCGCGCGAGACGCGGCAAACCGCCCTGCTTCGCGCGCACTCAGTACCCCGTGGGGTCTAGACCGGGTTCCGTCAACCGGTGCCTGGCTCCACAAGTCGAAGCACCGCCGCCGTCACCTGCCCAGCTCCTCTTCGACCACGCGCTGGCCCTCGAGCAGCAGACCGATTTCTTTAGCGACCTCGCGCGCGAGGCCCAAGTCCGTGGTGAGGCTTTGCACGCTACCCGTACCGGCATGCAGGCGCAGGAGATTCAGGCGGATGGTCTCGAGCGCCGCGACGGCGTCGGCGAGGCGCTTCTGGACCAGCTCGCGCTCCGCGGTAAGGTCCGCGAGGATGCGGTCGTGGCGGGCGCCGATCGTGGGATCGGCGGCGGTCCGGCCGGCATCGCCCAACGCTTCCTGGAGCTCTTCGAGCCGGTGGCGGGTGCGCTGCGCGTCGTCTTCGAGCCGGTGCACCACGTCGGGAAGATCGCGCAGGTGCCGCTGGGTCTCCTTCGGCAGACTCTCGTACAGCTGCTCCGCGGCCATCCCGATAGACAGCTCCGTCGGCCGGTGCGTGAGCGACGCGGGGATCGCCTTCGCCCCCGCGAACGGCCTTGCGATGCCGAAGAGCCAACGGCCCAGGCGACCCGTCCACAGCCTTCCCCAGAACTCCGAGTCGACGTCGCGGCGCCGTTGAAGCATCACCAGCACGCTGAAGCCGGATATGAGACCCGCGCCGGCGCTGATGGCGACCAACGAAAACAGCGCATCTCCGCCGCCGAGGGTCGCGCCCGCGAAGATGCCCAGCCCGGCGACGCTGAAGGAGACCGCCGCGATCCGCTTCAGGATCCGCTCGATGAGCGACGGCCCGTGGCCCACCCCGAAGGCGCGCTCCTCGCGGCCGCGCTCGATCTCGGCCTTGAAGGCGACGCCCAGGTCGCTGTGGCCAAACCCGGCCTTGAGCAAGCGGCGCGCGCGGTTCACCAGCACGCCGAGCGGGACCACGGTGTACCCGGCGACGAGCGTCGCGAATCCGGCCGCGACGGAGCCCCCGAGCCAACCCGCGAGCGGGGCCGCGAACAGCATCGCGAACGGATAGATCAGCACGCCGCCGCCGTCGAGGCGCGCGTCGTGCTTGACGAACGCCCGCAGCGCCACCGGCAGCTCACGCCGCTGCTCCAACGCGTGACTGAGTTGCTCGGCGAGCGTCGCGGTGCCGTCGGGACGATCGGCGGGATCCTTCGCGAGGCAGCGGTCGATCGCCTGCGCGAGCCGTCGCGGCACGCCGGGGGCGGCCGACGCGAGCGGGGGAGCCGCCTCGGTCACCTGCTTCGCCAACACATCGGTCGCCTTCGCCGCCTCGAACGGCAAGGTCCCGGAGAGGGCGAAGTACCCGACCACGCCGAGCGAATAGAGGTCGCTGCGAGCGTCGACGGCCTCCCCCAGCGCCTGCTCCGGGCTCATGAACTCGGGCGTCCCGACCACCTCTCCCGCGACCAGGGCGCCCGCGCCCGCAACTACGCCCGCGATCCCGAAGTCGGCGACGAGGACGCGGCCGCTCCCTTGCTCGATCAGGATGTTGTCGGGCTTCACGTCGCGGTGCACCACGCCCTGGCCGTGCGCGTAGGCGAGCGCCCAGGCGACGTCGCGCAGGATGCGTGCCGCCTCCGAGGGAGGCAGCGGCCCGCGCCGACGCACGCGCTCCGTGAGCGTTTCGCCCTCGACGTAGGCCATGGCGAAGAACACGAAGCCGCCCGTCTCCTCCACCGCGTGGATCGAGATGACGTTTGGATGCGACAGCTTTGCCGCAGTGCGGGCCTCGCGCAGGAACCGCTCCCGCAACTTGGGGTCGGCCGTCTTGGACGGGGGGAGCAGCTTGATGGCGACGGGACGGTCGAGCCGCACTTCGCGGGCGAGGTAGACGACCCCCATCCCGCCACGCCCCACCTCGCGCTCGAGCGAGTAGCGCCCGGCGAGCGCCGACTGGAAATCGAGGAAGAGCCGGTCGGGGTGCTCCATGCCACCCCTATTCTAACGCTCCCCGCTGGACACGGGCGCGGTTCGAGGGGCAGATTCTGCCGCCTATGCCCGGCCACCAGCCGTACGTCCCGGCGACCCAGTCGCCCGCGGAGCTGACCGCGCGCGCGCTCGTGCTCGGCGTACTGCTCGGGCTCATCTTCAGCGCCTCAAGCGTTTACCTCGCGCTCAAGATCGGGCTCACCGTGAGCTCTTCCATCCCGATCGCCGTGCTCTCGATCACGATCTTCCGCGCGCTCGGCCGGACGTCGATTCTCGAAAACAACATCGTGCAGACGACCGGGTCGGCCAGCGACTCGGTGGCGGCCGGCGTCGTCTTCACGATCCCGGCGATCCTCCTGATGGGCTACGACCTCGATATCAGTCGGGTGGCGATCCTGGCGACGGTCGGCGGCTTGATGGGGATCCTGATGATGATCCCGCTGCGCCGCGCCTTGATCGTGAAGGAGCACGACACGCTGATCTACCCCGAGGGGACGGCTTGCGCGGAAGTGCTGATCGCCGGCGAAGAACGCGGCCTGCAGGCAAAGCGGGTGTTTCAGGCGTTCGGCGTCGGCTTCCTCTACAAGTTCCTGATGGGCGGGCTCAAGCTGTGGCCCGACGTGCCCGGCAAGGCCTTCGCGTTCTATCCCGGCGCGGCGATCGCGACGGAGATCTCCCCGGAGCTCCTGGGGGTGGGGTACATCATCGGCCCGCGCATCGCCGGCTACCTGTTCGCCGGCGGTTGCTTCGCCTATCTGGTGCTCGCTCCCGCGATCAAGCTCGTGGGGTCCGGCCTGAGCGAGCCGTTCGGATTCCCGGCGGTGAAGCTGATCCGCGACATGAGCCCGGGTGAGCTGCGCGCCAGCTTCGTGTTCTACATCGGGGCCGGCGCCGTCGCCTCCGCCGGGATCATCGCGCTGGCGCGGTCGCTCCCGACGATCGTGAGCTCGTTCGCGTCGAGCCTCAAGGATCTACGCGAATCTCGGCTGGGCCAGGCGGTGGCCCGGCTGCGGACCGAGGACGATCTGCCCATCTCCCTCACGGTCGGCGGCTCAGTCGCCCTCGCTATCGTCCTGGCGCTGCTGCCGCAAGTGGGCGTCAACCTGCTCGGCGCGGTCCTGATCGTGATCTTCGGATTCTTCTTCGCCACCGTCTCCTCCCGCATCTGCGGACAGATCGGCTCTTCGGCGAACCCGATTTCCGGCATGACCATCGCCGCCCTGCTCGGGACGTGTCTGATCTTCGTGGCCATCGGGTGGACCGGGGTGGACCACCGCGTGCAGGCGATCTCGATCGCCGCGGTCGTCGCCGTCGCGGCGGCAAATGCCGGCAATACATCGCAAGATCTGAAGACGGGCTTCCTCGTCGGCTCTACCCCGCGACGCCAACAAATCGCCATCCTGGTCGGTGCCCTGGGATCGGCGCTCGTCGTCGGCTGGACCCTCACCCTGCTGAACCGCGCCTACACCTACCCCGTGCCCGAGACGCACGCTCCCTTCAGCGAGCAGGCGCTCGCGCCCGCCGTGGGTGGAAGGGCGCCGGTCGAGGTGCTGTCGGCGACGATGTCGGGCTTCCGCATCGCAGCCAGCGACTCGGTGGACCGTGCGACCTATCAGATCGTTCGGGTCTACGTGGTGACCGAAGGCGTGGCCGCGGGCAAGTACCTGATGGACCCGGCGAGTCATGAGCTGCGCTACGTGCTCGATCCCGGCATCGGGGGCCGCGTCCACGAGTATCGGGGGAAGCCGATTCCCCGCCTCGACTCCCCCAAGGCCACCATCATGGCGCTCATCACCGACGGCATCCTGACCCACAAGCTGCCGTGGGCGCTGGTGCTGCTCGGCGTGTTCATCACCGTCGCGATCGAGCTCATGGGGGTCCAGGCGCTGCCGGTCGCGGTGGGCGTTTACTTACCCATCTCCACCTCCTCGGCGATGTTCGCGGGCGGCGTGGTGCGGTGGCTCATCGAGCGCCGTGCCCAAGCCCGACAGCGGTCGATCGCCGAAGTCGAGTCGGGGCCCGGAGTGCTGTTCTCGAGCGGCTTGATCGCAGGCGGCGCGATCTGCGGGATCGTGCTGGCGGCGGTCGCAGGCGTGTTTGGCTCAGCCGACGCGCTCGCCGAGCGGGTGCCCGTGTCCCAGACGCTCGGGGGCCTGGCCCACTCCAACGTCCTCGCCTACGGGCTCTTCGGGCTGCTCGGGGCGCTCCTCTACCGGATTGGGCTGCGCGAGCAGTGACCCCCCGGAGCGGGGTGTAGGCGGTGCGCGTCATTTCGCTCTTGCCCGCCGCCACCGAGATCGTGGCCGCGCTGGGAGCGGGCGGTCGCCTGGTCGGCGTGACGCACGAGTGCGATTACCCCCCTGAGGTCCGCTCCCTCCCGCGAGTGACGCGCAGCCGCCTCGACCCGGGGCTCTCGTCCAGCGAGATCGACCGCGCGATGGCGGACGCCAGGCGGACCGGGGTCGCGGCGGTCGAGCTCGATGCTGCGCTCGTCGCCCGGCTCCGGCCGGACGTGATCATCGGGCAAGCAGTGTGCGACGTGTGCGCTGTGGGCGAGGCCGAGCTCGGCCGCCTCGTTACCGCTCTCATGCCCACGCCCTGGATCGTGACATTGCACGCGCACACGCTCGACGGCGTGGTCGCCGACATCGGTAAAGTGGGCGAAGCCTTGGAGCTGCGGGACGAGGCAGAGGAGCTGGTCGCCGGGCTGCGCTACCGGCTGCGGCGCGTCCGACTTGCCAACGCCGCGCGCCCTACCGCTCCGAGCGTCTTGGTGCTCGAGTGGCTCGACCCCCCCTACGTTGCAGGGCACTGGGTACCGGAGCTGGTAGCGCTCGCGGGCGGCCGGGACGTCGGCAACGTGCCGGGCGCGCGCTCGGTGCCGCGCTCGTGGCGGGAGCTGAGCGCGTTGGCCCCCGACGTCGTACTGGTGGCGCTGTGCGGCTTCGACGCCGACCGGGGGCGCCGCGACGTGGCTCAGGTCGCGGACCGCGACGCGAGGGGGGTGCTGGGTCGCCGCGTCGAGTTTCTCGACGGCAACGCCTATACTTCACGCCCGGGGCCGCGGCTCGTAGACGCGGCGGAAATTCTCGCGCGGTTGATACACGGTTGACGGTTTCGCCGATGTTGGTTGAGGCAGGTCGGCTATGACGGGCCACCTCATGGCGGCGTGCAACCTGGTGCTGGCCCTGCTGCAGGCGCCGGCGACCAAGGGGACGCTGCGCCTGTATGCGGTGGGCGACATCAACCTGGGGCGGCGCACGGCCCGGGAGCGGCTGATCCAGGGGGACACGCTGTACTCGTTTCGCCCGCTGCTCGATACGCTCCGCGGCGCGGACATCACGTTCGGCAACCTCGAGAGCCCGATCGCGGCGGACACCGGCGCCGTGGACGACTCGGGTGAGGTGTTCACCGCCCCGCCCCTCGCAGCGCTCGCGTTGGCGCTGGCGGGGTTCGACATCGTGAGCACGGCGAACAATCATGCCTGGGACGGGGGCGAAGGGACGCTCCAGGAGACGATGCGCCAGCTCACCCGGGCCGGGGTGCTGTTCGTAGGCTCCGCGTTCGGCCGCGACATGGCCGAGCAGCCGGTGATCGTCCGGCGCCACGGCTGGCGGGTAGCCTTTTTCGCGATCACGCGCGCGTGGAACCCCGCCCCGTACACGTTCTATCGCCACCCCGGGGCCAACTACGTCGCCTGGGGTGACACCGCCTGGCTCTACCCCGCGATCCGGAGCGTGAAGCAGGGCGGCCGGGCGGATCTCGTCGTCGTGAGCGTGCACGGGGGCAGGGAATTCGTGGCCGCCCCGCCGAGCTATCACACGGACTTGCTGTACGGCCTCGTGGACGCGGGCGCAGACGTGGTGCTCGCCCACCACCCGCACGTGCTCCAGCCCGTGGTGCGGTACAAGGGCAAGCCGATCGTGCAGTCGCTCGGGAACTTCATCTTCCTGCAGAGCGAGCCGTGGACGCGGCTCTCGGCGATCCTGCGCGTGGTGGTACGACCCGACAAGCGGATCCGCCTGTCGGCGATCCCGGTCCGGGTCGGCCACCAAGTGACACTGGCCAGCGGCGCGGCCGCCGACAGCGTGCGCCGCCGGCTCGGCATTCCTCTTTCCACTCAAACGCACCCATGACGAAACCGACGTTGGATTTCCTGAAGCGCCTGCTCGACAGCCCGGGGCCCTCCGGCTTCGAAACCGCTCCCGCCCGCGTGTGGCGCGAGGAGGTGAAGGGCTTCGCCGACGACGTGAAGGCCGACGTTCACGGCAACTCGATCGCCGCCCTCAACCCGAAGGGCAGCCCACGGCTCATGCTCGCCGGGCACATCGACGAGATCGGGCTCCAGGTGACGCACGTGGACGACGACGGCTTTCTCTACTTCGCCGGCATCGGCGGCTGGGACTCCCAGGTCTTGGTCGGGCAGCGCGTAGTGATCGCCGGGCCGAAGGGGCCGGTGCGCGGCGTGGTCGGGAAGCAGGCGATCCACCTCATGAAGAAGGAGGACATGGACAAGGTCTCCAAGATCACCGACCTCTGGATCGACATCGGAGTCGCCGGCCGGGCCGAGGCGCAGGAACGCGTGCGGGTGGGCGACCCGGCGGTGCTGGACGCGGACGTGCAGGAGCTGCCGAATGGGCGCATCGTGTCACGCAGCATCGACAACCGGATCGGGGCCTACGTGGTCGCCGAGGTGCTTCGGCTGCTGGCGAAGGACCGCCCCAAGCACGCGGCGGTGTTCGCGGTCGCCACGACCCGCGAGGAGATCGCCTGGTCGGGCGGCGGCGCGCGCACCAGCGCGGTCGGCCTCGATCCCCAGGTCGCGCTCGTGGTCGACGTGACGCACGCCACCGATTACCCCGGAGCGGAAAAGAAGCGAGCGGGCGAGCACAAGCTGGGCGCCGGGCCGGTGCTGGCGCGCGGCTCCTCGGTGAGCCCGGTGGTGTTCGAGATGTTGGTGCAATGCGCCGAGCAGGAGCAGATTCCCTACAGCGTCCAGGCGGCGCCCCACGATACCGCCACGGACGCGGACGCGATCTACAACGCGCTGCGGGGCATCCCGACGGGGCTGGTGAGCGTCCCCAACCGCTACATGCACAGCCCCAACGAGATGGTCGCACTGGACGACCTGGAGCGCGCGGCGCGACTGCTCGCGGCGTTCGCGCGTCGGCTGGATCCCAAAGTCAGCTTCATCCCCGGGTGAGAGGAGAACGCATCATGAAATGGCACAACCCTGGTCTCGGGCTGTTCATCCTGCGGGTGGCGCTCGGCATCATCTTTCTGATGCACGGACTCGGCAAGCTGATCGGGCCGCCGTTCGACGGCCCAGGCATGGCCGGATGGACCGGCATGTTGCGTGATGTGCTGCACTTCCCCGCACCGACCCTGATGGCCTTTGTCGGCATGCTCGTGGAAACGCTCGGCGGCCTAGCGCTGTTGCTCGGCCTCGGCGTGCAGATCGCGGCCATCCTCGTCGCGATCCAGGTCTTCATCGGAGGGCTGCTGGTGCACGTGCCACACGGATTCGACGTCTTTCACTTCGGCGACCCGATGGCGCGCGGCTATGAGTACAGTCTGGCGCTAATCGGGGCACTGTTGTGTGTGACGTTCGCGGGGCCGGGAAACTGGGCGCTGCAACGGGCTGCGCCCACCGTGCCCGCGCCCGGGACTGCGTTCCGGGGTTAGGGGCCCGGCTTTCGCTTCAGGTCCTGGAGGGCGGCCCGCGCGGCCGCCTTCACCTGTTTGTCGCCGTCACCGGCGAGGCCTTGCAGCGTGCCGATCGCGGGGGGCGTGCCGGCGAGCCGGAGCGCTTCGACGGCGGCTGCGCGCAGCGCCGCGGGCTTGCGGCCGAAGATGCGACCCGATGGCTGGGCGAGCTTGATCAGCGCTTGAACCGCATCAGGGCTCCCGATCCGGCCCAGGGCAAGAATCAGCTCGCGCAGCACCGCCTCGTCGGCCTCCTCTTCCATCGCGACGACGAGCGGCATCGCCAGGGCGTTCGACTTGCGGCCGCCGATCCCGAGCGCTACCTGCATCCGCACCTCCGGGGACTTGTCACGCAGCGCGCGCCGCAACGGCTCGACGGCGCTGCCGGAGCCGATCTTCGCGAGCGCGAGCGCCACGGCTCGGCGCACGCGCTCGTCCTCGTGGCTGAGCTGCTTGCCGAGCCCCGGGACGGCCTCCTCCATCCCCAGCTCCCCGACCAGCTCCGCCACGTTGCGCACCACGAACCACTCGGGGTGGTCGAGCATGTGGACGAGCTGCTCCGTGCCCTGCGTCATTTGCGTCAACGCGTCGAACACGCCGCGCCGCTCACTCATCGTCGGCGCAGCCACCAGCAGGTCGAGCAGCACCTCCACGGCCTCGGCACCGGCGCGCTGGAGCGCGAGGGTCGCGTCCGTACGGTGCTTCGGCACGGTGACGAGCCGCGCGAGCATCTCGACCACCGGCCGCGTGCAAATGCGGCGCACCACGATGGCGTACTGACGCCGCACCCCACCCGCTTCGGGTAGCCGCTGCTCGAGGCGCAGGATCGCCGCGAGGAACCGGAGCACCTCCTCCGGCCGGTTACGCTTCAGCGCCATTTCGGCCTGGTCGATCACGGCGCCGAGCAGGTCACCCGCGTTGGGCGCCGCGGGATTGCGCTGCAGCTCGGCAAGCGCATCCGTGCCACCGCCGCCGGAAGGCGCCGCGATCGGGAGTGGCGACGCCGGGCTCGTGATCGGCCTCGACGGAGCGGTCGCAGGAGCGGGGGGTGCACCGGCGTTCGTGACGCGAATCCGGTCCGCGCCGACGGAGCCGAGGCGCGTGGACAGGTCCTCCTGATCGGGTTGATCGGCGAGCGCCTTGAACAGCTCGAACAGCTGCGTGGGCGGGGGGCCTTGGGGAAGCGCAATCTCCGCCACGCCGTGGAGATCGAGCCGTTGCAGCAGGGCGGTCAGCGCCTTCCCCTCGCACGCTACACCGTTCACTTCCAGCCGGCCGGCGTCCGCTTTGAGGGTGACGGGCGCCTCCGCGAGCAGCTCGAGCAGCGCTCGGAACTCGAGCTTCTGGGCCTGTTTCGCCGCGGGGTCGCGAAACAGGTCCAGACAGCGTGCGAACCGTGCGGCGATTGTCTCTGGAGTGGGCATGCGGAGAGCGAGCAATCTAGGGCCGGGGCTGCGCTCCGGCAACGCGGGCGAGTGTGTGAGCGGCCTCACGCTCGCGCACCGGCAGCCCCGGAAGCTCCAGTGCCACCGACAGCGCTGCGACCGCGGGCGGCACCAGTCCGAGCGGCTTGAGGCGCTCCGCGGACGCGAGCAGCGTCGCGAGCGGCTCGTCATACGCCAGGTGACCGCGGTCGAGCACGATCCCGCGGTCCAGCGTTTCGGCGGCGAAGCCGAGATCGTGCGTCACCACGAGCAATGCCGCGCCCCGCGCGACATGCTCGTGCAGCGCGCCCGCCACCTGCGCCCGCAGGGCGCGGTCGAGGCCCACCGTGGGCTCGTCCAGCACCAGCACCGCAGGCTCGAGCGCGAGGGCACCGGCGAGCGCGGCGAGCGTGCGGAGCGCCGGTGGCAGATCGTAGGGGTGCTGTGCGGCGTGGGCGGTGAGGGCGAGGGCCTCGAGGGCGTCGCTGGCGCGTCGCGCTACCTCCCGCTCCCCGTACCCGAGAGCGCGCGGTCCGAAGCTCACGTCCTCCCGTACCGTTCGTGCGAAGAGCTGCTGGTCGGCGTGCTGGAACACCGACCCGACCCGTCGCGCCAAGTCTTCGGGGGCGTAGTCGCACGTGTCCCAGTCGCCCACCCGCACCGTGCCCTCGTCCGGGTGGAGCAGCCCCGTGACCAGGCGCACGAGGGTGGACTTGCCGGCGCCGTTCCGTCCCAGCAGGGCGACGCGCTCCCCCGGGGCGACCGCGAACGATACGGCGGAGAGCGCCGCGACCGCGCCGTACGAGAATCCGGCGGCGTCGAGCTGGAGCGCGGGACTCAGCGCCACCGCTGTATCGCGTCGGCCACGGTGAGGGGATAGGGGGCCGCCAGGCCCGCGGCCCGCCACACGCCCGCGACCGTTGTGCCCAAGCCGGCCTCGCACGTGGCCTCCTCGGCGAGCAGGTCCGGGGCTCCCATCGCGCGGACCGCGCCTTGCTCGAGCCACGCGACGCGGTCGGCTACGGCGGGCACGGCGTCGAGATCGCTCGTCGCGACGACGATCGCCTTCCCCTCTCCCGCCAGCACGCGGACGAGGCGCCACAGCGCGCGGGCGCCCGCCGGATCGAGCTCGGCGGTCGGCTCGTCCAGCAGGACGACGTCGGGGTCCATGGCGAGGATACCCGCGAGGATCACGCGCTGCACCTCGCCACCCGAGAGCGTCACCGGGTCGCGCTCCGCGAGCGCCGCGATCTCCAGCCGCTCGAGCGCGCGCTCCACGTGCCGCGCGATCTCCCGCCCAGGCCAGCCCAGGTTCGCCGGCCCGAATGCGACCTCGTCCCACACGGTGAACGCCATCCCCGACAGCTGCGTCCAGGGCGTCGGCAGCACGATCCCACTGCGCGCGCGCCGGCGCACGGTCCCCGTGAGCCGGCCACCGGTGATCCGCGGAGCGAGGTCCGCAGCGACGAGCAACAGCGTGGACGCCCCCGCCCCGACCTTCCCGACGAGCGCCACGATCTCTCCCGCGGCGACCGCGAGCGACACATCACGCAGCGCGGGGGCCTCGGTCGCCGGGTAGTGGAACTCGACTCCCTCGAGCGTGAGCGGGTTCACACCAGTCTCCCGACGAGCGCGGCAATGCACACCAGCAACAGTGCCCAGCGGGCCGCGCGCTCCAAGGCGGGGTCCGGCGGCGGGGCGAGGGGCGTACGGCGCGCCCCCGACCGGAGGCCGCGCGTCTCGAGCGCGAGAGCTCGCTCGTCCACCTCATGCAGCGCGGACAATAGCAGCGGCAGGGCGAGCGCGCGTAGCGCGCGCAGTCGTTTCGCCACGCTGCCGCGCGGGGACAGCCCGCGGCAGCGTTGGGCCTCGACGATCCGTCGGGCGCGCGCACGGAAGAGGGGAACCGCCGAGAGCGTCGCCGCGAACACGTACGCGACGGTGACGCTCCAACCCCGCGCGACCATCGCTTCGACGAGCCGGTCCGGCGCGAGCACGGCGGCGAGCCAGACGAAGCCGGCCACCATCGTCGTGATGCGCAGGCCGATCGCGAGCGTCGTCGGGAGGTCGTGGAGCACGAAGAGGAAGAGCCAGAACGGCGCCGCGGTGACGACCGCTGGGACCAGCACCCGCCGCACGCCGGCCGCCGTCGCAAGGCCGAACGCCACGGCTGCGGTGCCCAAGGCGCCCGCCGGCGCCGGAAGGAGCCAGGCGAGCGTCGGGAGCGCCGCCGCCAGGGTGAGGAGGGTGAACGGATGCCGCGTCCTCACGCGGCGCCGATCGCGCGCAGCGCCAGCGGGAAGCGAGCCGCCGTGCGCCGCGGCAGCGCGTGCAACACCGACGTCACCAGCGCGAACGTCACCGCCTTGTCGCCGAAGTCGGACACGAAGCTCCCGAAGAAGCACGCGCCGAGCGGCGGCAGCCCGAGCGCCCGGCCGAGGGCGGTGGTGAGGGCAATGCCTCCAGTCGTGGTGCAGCCGAATAGGAAATAGGAGATGGGCGTCGAGGTCAGCGACGCGATGACCCCGAGGCCGAGCCCCGCCGGGACGGCCGTACGGAGGCCACGGAACAGCCCGGCGCGCGCGGCGAGCCCGGCGTACAGCGCCACGATGATCTGGATCACGACGAAGGGCCAGAACGTCGGGTTGCGGAGCGTGTTCACGGCCGACGTCAGCACGCCGACGGCGACGCCCACGCTGGGCCCGGCGAGCGCCGTCGCGAGTATCGTACCGGTCGTGTCGAGGAAGAGCGGGAGCGCCACGGCCTCGACCGCCGCGGACAGGGCCAAGCTGATCGCCACGGCTACGGGAATGAGTGCGAGCAGTCGGACGGGCACCGCCAGCTTCCGAGAGGGTCAGGCCAAAGATAGATATAGAACACGGATGGCAGCCACCTTCGAGCCGAGCAAGATCGTGCGGGCGCTGCGCGCCGCGCATCTGCACGACTCCTCCCGGCGGGACCTGCTCCAGCTGGCATGCACGCGGATCAGGGCGCACGGCGCGCCCTACACATCGGTCTATGCGTACATGCTCCACGGCAACGAGCTCGTGCTCGAGGCCCACGCCGGCCGCGACACGCCGCACACCCGCATCCCGGTCGGCCGCGGCGTGTGCGGCACCGCGGTCGCGACCGGCGAGGACCAGAACGTTGCGGATGTCGCCGCCGTCGGCAATTATCTGGCCTGCAACCTCGACACCAAGTCGGAGCTCGTCGTACTGATTCGCCGCGGCACCACGATCCTGGGCCAGATCGACGTCGACTCGGACGTGCCCGCGGGCTTTACGGACGCGCATCATCACGCGGTGAAGGAAGTGGCGGACGCACTCGCGGTGTTGCTGTGATCACACCGCGGTTCTTCCGTTTTGGGTACTAAGCTCGCCCTCGGCGGGAGGGCGCGGTCCGCTCAGGCCGGGCGACTCTCTGACGCCCCCTCGGGCGACTCGAGCAGCGTCAGCCGGGCCGCGTCCGCCTTGTGGTCCAGCAGCTCGGCGTAGCGTCCCCATTCGACGATCGTCTGAAACAGCGAATCGGCGGGAATGAACGGGAAGTAGATGGTCAGGTCCGCGAGCACTTCCTCGTCCTCCACCGACCCCTCGCTTTCCCGCAGCATCGCGAGGACGCGCGCGAACAGCGGCTGCTTCGAGAGACGGGCGCGAGTCGTGTCCTTGCGCGCCTGGTCGTCCATCGCCATCACCTCGCGTCCGGCGGCCGTGAGTTGCACGATGTCCCCCGGCGTCGTCACCCAGCCGAGCTGCTCCGCTCCCCGCACCACGGCGGACATCCGGTCGTAGTCGACGCCCAGGTCCTCGGCGAGCTCGAAGACCGGGCCCTTCCCGTCCGGCCGCGTGAGCAGGTGGTCCAGCAGACCGGTCACCTCGGAGACATGCACGCGTGGGAACGGGATGAGCCGCTGCGGCGTCGCCGCCGGCGCCGGCTCCGGGAGGAGCGTGGCGGTGAGGATCGCGTGCAACCGGTCCACCATCGTCTCGAAGTCGGGGCTGCGCTCCTGTCGGGGATAGGGCAGCGGATTCGAGAGCTCCTCCCGCACATGCCCCGGTTGCGATCCGAACACCACGATCCGCCCGGCGAGGAACACCGCTTCCTCGACGCTATGCGTTACGACCACGAGGGTGTTCACGCCGGTGGACGGGTCGCGCCACAGATCCACCACCTGGCTGCGCAGGTTCTCGGCGGTCAGCGGATCGAGCGCCCCGAACGGCTCGTCCATCAGCAGAATCTCGGGCGCGACCGCGAGCGCCCGCGCGAAGCCGACGCGCTGCTTCATCCCCCCCGACAGCTCGCGGGGGTAGGCCTGCTCGAAACCGTCGAGCCCGACCAGGTTGATCGCGCGGGCGACCGCGTCCCGCCGCGCTTGGCCGACCACCCCGCGCGCCTCGAGCCCCATCGCCACGTTGGCCGCGACCGTGAGCCAGGGAAGCAGCGCGAACGATTGGAACACCATCGCCGCGGCGCTCAGCACGCCGTCGAGCGGCCGCCCGCGATACCGCACGGACCCTTCGGTGGGCTGGGAGAGCCCGGCGAACAGCCGCAGCAGCGTGCTCTTGCCGCACCCCGACGGTCCCACCAGCGCGACCACCTCGTGTTCGCGCACCGCGAGTGAGACCTGGCGCAGCGCTTCGAGGATCTGCCCGTTGGGCAACCGGAAGCGCTGCGTCACCTGTTGCGCCTCGAGCAGCACCTCGCCCGGCGTCATTGCCCGAGCCCGAAGCGGGTCTGCGCCCAGACCATGAGCGAGCGCCACACGAGGCGGTTCCAGCCGACCACCATCACACTCATGACCGCAATGCCACCGGCGAGCAGCGGAAAATTGGCGTGGGCGGTGGCATCACTGATCAGGCTGCCGAGGCCGCGGGTCACGCGCAGCGTCCCCCCCGCCTCGATGTATTCGGCGACGATCGAGCCGTTCCACGCGCCGCCCGCCGCCGTCACCCAGCCCGTGACGAGTGCCGGGAACGCGGCCGGGAGGTAGAGGGTGCGCCAGCGGGCGACCGGCGGCAGCTGGAACGCGGCGGCCGCGTCCTTCAGCTGCTCCGGAATCGCCGCCACGGCCGAGATCACGTTGAACAAGATGTACCACTGCCCCGCGAGCACCATCAGCGCCACGGCGCCGATCCCGAGCCCCACCCCGATCCGCTCGAATAGCAAGATCACGATGGGAAATAGCATCGGCGCCGGAAACGACGCGACGACCTGGATCACGGGCTGGAGCGCTCGCGCCAGCCGGGGCGAGCGGCCGATCACCACGCCGGCCGGGAGCGCCCACGCCGTGGAGAGCACCACCGCCGCCATGACGCGGGCGAAGGTCAACGCCGCCGAGGACGCCAGCTGCCCCAACTCGGTGCGCCCCAGCTGTGCGAGCAGCAGCCACAGTTGCCACAGGCCCGCCAGCGCCACGGCGGCGACGGCCGCGCCGAACAGTAACGCCGCGACTTTGCGGGTGATCGGGTTCTCCAGAGCAAGCCGCGGTCCGCGCAGGATCACCGGGGTAGCGGCCCGCCACGGGCGCTCGAACGGCCGCGTCGCCCGCCGCGCCGTGAGGTAGGCGCGCCGTCGGAACAGCTTCGCACGTCGGGGCAACCGCGCCAGGCGGAGGAAGTCCAGCATCCACGACGACGCGGTGCTCGCGCCGCCGGCGGTTTCGTCCAGCCGAAACTTCTCCACCCAGACCACCAACGGGCGCCACAACAGCTGGTCCACGCACACAATCATCACCACCATGGCCAGGATCGCGAGCGCCATGGCGGACGTATCTCCGCGGTCCAGCGCCACGCTCATGTACGAGCCGATCCCGGGGAGGCGGAAATCGCGGTCGCCCAGCCGGAACGCTTCGTTCACCATCAGGAAGAACCAGCCACCCGCCATCGAGAGCATCCCGTTCCACACGAGGCCCTGGGCAGCGGCGGGCACCTCGAGCTGCCAGAACGTCCGCGAGGCGCGCCACCCCGCCACGCGGCAGGCATCCCGCAGCGGGTCGGGGAGGCTCTTCAGAGAGTTGTAAAACGACAGCGCCAGGTTCCACGCTTGCGCCGTGAAGATCATCAGGATCGCGGCGAGCTCGAGGCCCATGTTGCGGGTCGGGAAGAGCGACATCAGGCCCAGCACGAGGCCCGGCAGGAAGCCGAGCACGGGGATGCTCTGCAGGATGTCGAGCAGCGGCAGGAGCAGCCGCTCCGCCGTCCGTGACTTCGCGGCCGCCCAGCCGAAGCCGAGCGCGAACAGGTACGAGATCGCGAGCGCCAGCACGCCGCGGGTCAGCGAGTACAGCGTGTACTTCGGGAGCGCCGCGGGGCGCAGGTCGATCTGCACCACCTGGCGGAGCGGCGCCTCGAACTCGCGCGCGAACGCGATCACGGTCGCGATCGCCCCTCCCAGCAAGCAGAGGATGGCGACATCGGCAAGCCCGAGCCGCCGGATCGCCGGAGGCGCCAGCAGCGGTGGAAAGCGAAGTGGCTTCACGACCGTTTAACTTGTGACTCCATGACTGGGACCGAGGCGACCGGCGCGGCCGACGCGCTGGTCGCGGTCGACGGCGTCCGCCTTTACACGCGGCGCGTGGGGAGCGGGCCGCCGGTCGTCGTGCTGCACGGCGGCCCCGGCGCTCACCACGACTACCTCCTGCCTCAGTACGATCGGCTGGCGCGCGGGCGCACGCTGCTGTTCTATGACCAGCGCGGTGGCGGTCGATCCCCGGTGCCCCGCGAGACGCCCGTCGGCTGGCGAGAGCACGTCGCCGATCTCGAGACTCTGCGCGAGCGCTGGGCCATCGACACGCTCGCCCTGCTGGGCTATTCCTGGGGTGGCCTGCTCGCCGTCCTGTATGCCCTCGAGCACCCCGGCCGCGTCGCGCGGCTGGCGCTCGTCTCTCCCGCACCGGTGACCGCGCGGTGGCGCCGGGAATTCGAGCGCCGCTTCGCCGCCCGCATGGCCCAGCCGTGGATTGCGCGCGAGCGCGCGGAGCTGGCTGCCTCCGGGCTGGCGCAGAGCGACCCCGAAAAGTACCGCCGCCTCGCGTTCGCGCTATCCGTAGCCGGGTACTTTCGCGACCCGAGCCGGGCGCGGGAGCTGACGCCATTCCGCGTCACCGCCCGGACCCAGCAGGCGGTGTGGGAGAGCCTGGGCGACTACGACCTGCGCGATCGGCTGCGGCAGACGTTTCCCAAGGGCACCGCGCCGCGCAGCCTGGTCGTCCACGGGGTGGACGACCCGATGCCGATAGAATCGGCGCGCGAGACCGCCGCCCTGCTCGATACCGGGGTGATCGAGCTCGCGACCGGCCACGCGCCCCATGTGGAGGCGACCGAGCAGTTCGTGCGGGCGCTCGACGGATTCCTGCCCCACCGCTGAGCCGTTAGCTTCCTGCCAACCCAGTGATGCCAACGAACACACGGCCGAAGCGGCGTCGCGCGGTCGAGACACCGGCGCGACTGCGCGCGCGAGTGAAGAAAATCATCGCACGCCTCGAGCAGGCCTACCCCGACGCGACCTGCGCGCTCCACCACACCGACCCGCTCGAGCTGCTGGTTGCGACGATCCTCTCGGCCCAGTCCACCGACGCCCGCGTGAACCTGGTGACGCCCGCCCTCTTCGCCAAGTACCGGACCGCGCAGGATTACGCCGCCGCGGATCCCGCCGTCTTCCAGCAGGAGATCCACAGCACCGGATTCTTCCGGAACAAGACAAGGTCGATTCTGGGCATGGCCCAGGCGCTCGTCGAGCGGTACGGCGGTGCGGTGCCGGCTACCATGGAGCAGCTGCTGCAGCTTCCGGGGGTTGGCCGCAAGACCGCCAACGTCGTCCTCGGCACGGCGTTCGGCGAGAACGAAGGCGTGGTGGTAGACACCCACGTGCAGCGCCTCTCCACGTTGCTCGGTCTGACAAAGCAGCAGGACCCCGTGAAGATCGAGCGCGACCTGATGGCGCTCGTGCCGCGCGACAAGTGGACGTGGTTCTCCCACACTCTGATCCAGCACGGGCGCCGCGTGTGCATCGCCCGCCGCCCGAAATGCGGAGAGTGCGTGGTGAATCGGTGGTGTCCGTCCTCCCTCGTATGAAAACGCGCAACACGACGGCACGACGGCACGTTACGCGTAACGTCAAGCTCCCCCCTCATTCGGGCAACGTGTCGTCGTGTAACGTGCAACCATGACTGTGCCCCCCGTCGACCGCGCCGCGCTCGTCGCCACCCGGCGCGACCTGCATCAGCACCCCGAGCTCGGCTTCGAGGAGCGACGCACCGGCGCGCTCGTCGCGGAGCGGCTGCAGCAGCTCGGATACACCGTCAGAACGGGCGTCGGCAAGACCGGCGTCCTGGCCCAGCGCGACGGCGCGCCCAAGGGAGCGAGCCGGTGCGTTCTCGTCCGCGCCGACATGGATGCGCTTCCCGTCGAGGAGGCGAACGAGGTCCCATACCGCTCGCGACAGCCCGGCCGGATGCACGCCTGCGGGCACGACGGGCATGTGGCGATCGGGCTGGAGGTGGCGCGGCGCCTCCACGCCGCGGACCTGCCGGGATCGCTGAAGCTCGCCTTCCAGCCCGCCGAAGAGATCTCCTACGGTGCGGAGGCCATGATTCGGGACGGCGTGCTCGAGCGGCCGAAGGTCGACGCGGCATTCGGCCTCCACCTCTGGAACGACCTCCCCACGGGCACGATCGGGATCATGCCCGGAGCCGTGATGGCGTCGGTGGATGAGTTCGAGATCGCGATCGTGGGGCGCGGTGGTCACGCGGCGGCGCCACATCAGACGATCGACCCCGTGCTGGTCGCGGCGCACGTCGTGACGGGCCTGCAGAGTCTCGTCAGTCGCCGCCGCAATCCGTTCGAGGAAGCGGTCGTCTCGGTCACGCAGCTGAACGCAGGCCACGCCTTCAACGTGATTCCCGGGCGCGCCGAGCTGCGCGGCACCGTGCGCACCTTCGGGGGGAAGTTCTTCGAGCAGGCTCCGCAGCTGGTGGAGGAAACCGCCCTCGGTATCGCCGCCGCCTTCGGAGCGACGGCCGAGGTGCGGTACCGGCGCTTGACCGCACCGCTGGTGAACGATCAGCGGATGACCGCGCTCATGAGAGGCGTCGCGCAGGACATCGTCGGGCAGGAGCGGGTGATCGACGGTATCCGAACCATGGGGGGGGAGGACATGTCGTTCTTTCTCGCGAAGGTGCCCGGCACGTTCGCGTTCGTCGGCTCGGCGCCGCCGGGCAAGCCGGCGTCACCGCATCACAGCCCGACCTTCGACATCGACGAAGAAGCGCTGGTGATCGGGGCGGAGCTGCTGACCCGGACGGTGGTGCGGTATCTGGAGGACGCCCGATAGTCACAAACGGCCCCGCCGTGGGTAGATTTCGCGTTCTGATGCCCAACCTGCTCGCCTCCGAGCCCTCCGCCTATTTGAAGTCCGCCGCTCACCAGCCGGTGCACTGGCACCCCTGGGGCGAGGCGGCGTTACAGCGGGCCCGCGCCGAGGACAAGCCGATCCTGCTCGACATCGGCGCCGTATGGTGCCACTGGTGTCACGTCATGGACGGCGAGTCGTACGAGGATCCCGAGGTCGCCGAGCTCTTGAACCGCGACTTCGTATGCGTCAAAGTCGATCGCGACGAGCGGCCCGACGTGGACGCGCGCTACCAGCGCGCGGTGCAGGCGCTCACCGGCCAGGGCGGTTGGCCGCTCACCGCGTTTCTCACACCCGAGGGCGAGGTGTTTTTCGGGGGAACGTACTTCCCCCCCGAGGATAATCGGTACGGGCGGCCCGGCTTCATCTCTGTCCTGAAGCAGGTCGCGGAGCTGTACCGGCGCGATCGCGCGCGCGTGTCGAAGAACGCCGCGGCGATCCGGCAGCACCTCACGGAGTCCCTGGATGAGGCGAAGGCCGGTCAGGTCGCCCCGGCGATGCTCGACGACGCGGCCGGCCAGATAGCACGACTCTTCGACATCCGCTACGGGGGCTTCGGAACCGCCCCCAAGTTTCCTCACCCCGCGGCGTGCGACTTCCTGCTCGCCCGCTGGCACGACACGCGCGAGGGCTGGATGCGCGAGGTGGTCGAGAAGAGCCTCACCGCAATGGCCCGAGGCGGCATCCGCGACCACGTGGGCGGCGGGTTCCACCGCTATTCGGTGGACGAGCGCTGGATCGTGCCGCACTTCGAGAAGATGTCGTACGACAACTCCGAACTGCTGCACGCGTACTTGAACGCGTACGCCGCCGGCGGGACGCCGCTGTTCAAGGACGTGGCCCAGGGGATCGTGAGCTGGGTGCTGGAGACCCTGTCGGACCGCGAGCAGGGCGCCTTCTACACCTCGCAGGACGCAGACGTCGAGTTCGGCGACGACGGCGACTACTGGACCTGGACGCCGGACCAACTGCGCGAGGCGTTGCCGGATGACGCGTTCCAGGTTGCCCGACGCGTGTTCGACGTGGCCGTGCCGGGCGAGATGGAGCACGATCACGAGAAAAACGTGCTCTGGTGGAAGGAGGACCCGGCGGACGCCGCGGAGTGGCGGGCCTTGCGCGAGGCGGTCTCGCAGCTCAAGGTCGCCCGCGACCGGCGCCCCGCACCCTACGTCGACACCACGGCATACGTGAACTGGAACGCCATGATGGCGTCGGCGTTCCTCCACGCCGGCGCCGTGCTCGATCGCCCCGAGTGTAACACGCTCGCCCTGAAGGTGCTGAGCCGAATTTGGGCGGCCGCGTGGGATGATACGCGCGGCGTGGCGCACGTGATCGGCCGGCCCGAGCCTTACGGCCTGCTCGACGACAACGTCCAGGCCGCCGCCGCGTTCCTCGACGCGTACGAGGCGAGCGGCGACGATGCGTGGCTCAGGCGCGCCGGCGCGATCATGCAGCACTGCCGCCGCGTCCACTGGGACGAAGCTGCCGGGGGGTTCTTCGACGTCGCTCGCGGCCGGACCGGCGCAGCCTACCTCGCCACTCCGGCGAAGCCGATCCAGGACGCCCCCACGCCCTCGGCGAACGGCGTCGCGGCGCTGGTGCTCGCGCGGCTGGCGGCGCTCACCGACGAGCCGGAGTGGCGCCCCCTGCTCGAGCGCCAGCTCACCACGTTCGCGGGTGCCGCGAGTCAGCTCGCGCTGTACGGCGCCACGCTGCTCCGGGCGGTCGACTGGGCGCTGAACCCCGTAACCCGGGTCGAGGTGTCGGGCCCGCGGGGCGACGGTCCGGCGTGCGAAATGCATCTGGTCGCGCTCCAGCAGTACCGGCCGCGCAAGGTCGTGCTCCGCAAAACCACGGAGCAGCCCGCGGCCACGGTGTGTGTCGGCACCACGTGCTCGCTTCCCGTCGCGACCCCCGACGACGTGAAGAACCTGCTCACTTAGCCCGGGAGATCAGATGCCCAATCGGAAGGCCGTTGTCGCGACCGCGCGGGGAACCATCGAGGTGGAGCTGTTCGCCGACGAGGTGCCCGACACGGTCGCAAACTTCGTGAAGCTCGCGAACTCGGGCTTTTACGACGGCACGAAGTTCCACCGCGTGATCGCGAACTTCATGATCCAGGGTGGCGACCCCTACTCGAAGACCGGCAAGGGGCGCGTCGGGACCGGCGGCCCGGGGTACACGATCAAGTGCGAAACCCACAAGAACGTGCACCAGCACGTGGCCGGCACCCTCTCCATGGCCCACGCCGGCAAGGACACCGGCGGGAGCCAGTTCTTTATTTGCCACTCTCCCCAACGCCACCTGGACGGTGTCCACACCGTTTTTGGACAGGTCACCAAGGGCATGGACATCGTCAACAAGATTGCGCAGAACGACGAAGTCAGCTCGATTCGAGTGACCTGACGCTCCCTTCACGAGGAACCAGACCATGATCCGCCGACTGCTTCCGGTCGTGACCCTCGGCTTGCTCCTGGTGCCTGCGCTCTCGGCCCAGGGCGCCTTCATCGTGCGCCTCGGAGCCGACACGCTCTCGCTCGAGCAGTACACCCGCACCGCCGATCGGCTCGCAGGCGAGCAGGTCGCGCGCGCGCCGCGCACCGTGCACCGCCTCTACACCGCGACGTTCGGTCGGAGCGGCGCGATCGAGCGCTTCGAGCTCGTCGAGCACAATGTCTCCGGTGCGCCGGGCCCCGCTGAAACGAAGGCCACCGTCGAGCTCGCCGGCGACAGCGCGATCTCCGCCGTGCCGGACGGCGACTCGACCCTCCACCGACGGGTGAAGGTCGCCCCGGGCACCGTGCCGTGGTACTTCCAGAACTACGCCCTGTTGGAGGAGATCACCCGCCGGGCGCGCGCCGGCGGGGGCGAGCGCTACACGACCGCCTTGCTGAACCTGGGCGACGCCGAGCCGTGGACCGTCGAAGTCAACCGGCTGGGCCGCGATTCGATGACCATGATCCTCGGCCCGCTCGGCACGTTCCGGCTGCGCGTCGACGAGCACGGCAGCCTGCTCGGGCTCAGTGGCATCGGCACCACGATGCAGGTGACGGTCGAGCGCGTCCGGGGGAAGTTGGACCTCGGCGCGCTCTCCAAGGCGTTCGCCGCGCGGTCGCTCGGTACGCTCTCCCCCGCGGACTCGGTGCGCGCCACGCTGGCGGGGGCGAACCTCGCCGTCCATTACAGTCGCCCGTCGATGAGGGGCCGCGCGATCTTCGGTAACGTGGTGCCATGGAACACGGTGTGGCGCACCGGCGCGAACGAAGCCACCGTGCTCGAGACCAGCGCGGACCTCGTGATCGCCGGCACAAGCCTCCCGGCCGGCAAGTACAGCCTGTGGTCGGTCCCCTCCCCGGACGGATGGAAGCTCATCGTCAACAACAACACGGGACAGTGGGGCACCCAGTATGACGCGAAGCACGACTTTGCCCGACTCGACATGAGGGTCGAGCGACTGGCGCGGCCGGTCGAGCAGTTTACCATCGCGATCGAGCCGGGCAGCGACGGGCTGGGCGGCGTGCTCGCGCTCGAGTGGGAGCGCACGCGCGCCTGGGTTCCACTTTCGAGGAAATGAACGTCATCCGCCGTCCGTTATCCGTCACCCGCATCCCTATGACGGACAACGGATGACGGATGACGGACGACGCCATGCACCTCGACTTCGCCGTCATCGCGGACTACGCGCTCGTCGATCAGGCGGGCAAGCTCTCCGTGCTCGGCATCTTCCAGCACATCTGGGTCCAGCAGTTCCCGGCGATGCACCCGCGGCTGCACCTCGTGCTGCGTCTCAAGGGCAAGCGGACCGAGGTCGGCGAGCATCACGTGCAGATCCGGCTGCTCGACGACCGGGACACGGAGATCCTGGGAGGGAACGGCAACGTCACCTTCGCCGAGCCGCCGGCCGGCGTCACGGAGATCGAAGCGGGCGCGATCCTGGTGTTCGACGTGCCGTTCCCGCACGCCGGCGCGTATCGGTTTCAGATCACCGTGGATGGCGAGATGAAGGCGGCCGTGCCGGTGACGGTGAGCCAGCTGCCCGCCCCTGCCGCGGGAGGCCCCGACGCGCCGAGCCTCCACTAAGGGTCGCTCGCTGCTCGATGCGGCGGCCGCGTACGCCACCCGCTATCTCGCCGGTCTCGCCACCCGGCCCGCCGCGCCGACCGATGAGGCGCTCGAGCAGCTCGCCACCCTCGACCGGGTGGGGTCCGCCGCCACGGTCGCGAGCGCCGGCGGACGGTACTTCGGGTTCGTGATCGGCGGATCGCTGCCCGTGACGCTGGCGGCGAACTGGCTCGCGGGCGCGTGGGACCAGGATGCGGGGCTCGGTGTCGCAGCGCCGTGAGCTTCGGCCCGGACGAGACGACGCGGCGCGTCATCGCCCGAGTCCAGGCGGAGGGCACCTGCTGGTGCGGCGGTACGGTGTGGCACGGCCGGGCCGCGATGCGGATCAGCGTGTCGTCCTGGCAAACCACGGACCAGGATGCGGAGCGCAGCGTGGCAGCGATCGGCAGAGTGGCGGCATCGCTCACGTAGGTCATGCGAGCGGCTCGGTCGCCGGGCTCGCTACCCCGAGCTCAAACAGCGCCGCCACCCGCCTCGGGAGACGAGGGTGCGACGAGACCAGTTCGGCGCGCCGAATCCAGAAGCCTCGATCGGCCTCGGCTTGGCGGGCGAACTCGTGCGCGTTCACATGCTGGTGGAGCCAGCTCCCGGCGGCGAGCACCAGCAGGCCCGCGATCGCGCCGTTCGGCTCGCAGTATGCGCCCACTCGGTCGCACGTGAACTCGCAGGCTCGTGAGTAAGCCGCACCCAGGTAGGGGACGAGGCGACCCGGGGTCGTGAGCCAACGCCACTTCAAGTGACCGCGCCAGTGGTGCCCCAGCTCGTGACCGACGATGAAGCTCACCACCGCCTCCCCCTGCCGCACCGCCAACGCCAGGACGTCGGCATTGACGATCACGAACTTCCGCCCGAGGAGCTTCGTGGCGAAGGCGTTGAGGATGCCGCCGGATTCCAGCACGTACACCGTGGGGGTATAAGAGAGTCCCAGGCGCTGGGCGTGGCTCGCGACGAGCCGATTGAGCAGCGGGAACTGGGTCGCCGAGACGAGCACCCCGTTGCCACGGATGCGGCCCAGCGCGAGCGCGTGCACGAAAAAACCGGCCAGTGCGAACAACACTCCGTAGAAGATGATGACGCCGCCGGTCGAAGGATCGGTGTACACGATCACCCCGATGACGGCGTAGATGAGCACGCCCACGAGAACCATCGCGCCGAACAGCCAGCGCTCTCGCCCATACACCAGCTGGTCAAGCGTGAGTTGAGGCGCATCCATCGGTAGCTCCAGGGAGAAGGTTGGGGGGACGGCGACTCGAGTAACTGGCACTCGTCGGGGCGCTCCCCTAGCTTTAGCGCCCGAACTCGATCACCCACACGCCAAGCTTATTGAGACGACCCCGCCGGTGCTATCGCGACCGCCCGCCCGCCTGCCGTGGCTGCTGTTCCTCGCGGCGGTCGCCCTCGGGTGGAACCTTGACGGGTACCGCCTGCTCGATCCCGACGAGGGCCGCAACGCTGAAGTGGCGCGCGAGATGGCCCAGACCAACGACTACCTCGTGCCGCACCTCGATGGGCTCCCTTACCTCGATAAGCCGGTCGCCTACTTCGCCGCCGCCGCGGCTTTGATGGAGGTGCTCGGGCCCACAGAGGCGGCGGCCCGCTTGCCGGCGTACGCGGCGACGCTCGCGACCATCGCCCTCCTGGTCGCCTTCGCTCGCCGCCGCTGGGGGACGGACGCCGGCTGGCTCGCCGGGATCGCCTACGCGACCATGGTGCTCCCGCTCGTGTACGCGCGCACGGCGATCTTCGACAGCACGCTCACCCTCTGCACCACCGCGGCGATCCTGTGGTTCTTCGAGGAGCGACCTATCCTCGCATGGGCGGCGATGGGCGCCGGCGTTCTGACCAAGGGGCCGATCGCGCTCGCCATCCCGTTGCTGGCGCTGATCCCCCACGCGCTCGCGACCGGCACCAGGCTGCGCCGCCTGTTTCCGTGGCGCGCCGTCGGCGTCTTCGCCCTGGTGGTGCTGCCGTGGTTTCTCGCGGTCTCGATCCGCATCCCGGAGTTCCCGTACTACGTGCTGGTGCGCGAGACGCTGCAGCGGGTGGCGACGGGGAGCTTCCACCGCACCGCCCCGTTCTGGTACTACCTCCCGATCGTTCCCGTGGCCGCATTCCCGTGGATCGTCCCGGCACTGGGAGGGGCAGGCGCGCGAGGCTGGCAGGCGGTCTGGGCCGCCCGCCGCACACCAGAGGCGCGCGAGCCCCTGCTGCTCGCGAGCTGGGTGATCGTTCCGCTCGTCCTCTTCACCCTGAACCAGTCGAAGCTGCCGCAGTACGTGCTACCACTGATGCCGGCGATCGCCCTCGCCGCCACGCGCAACATCGTCGTGAGCGCCGGGGGCGGGGCGGCGTGGCGCGTCTACACGGCTATCGCGGTGGTCGCCGGTATCGCGCTCGTCGCCCTTACGCGCTGGCTACCTGCCCCCATCGATCTCACCCCGGCCGAAAAGGTGGCCATCCCCCCGACCGCACTCGCGCTTGGCATTGCGCTTTTCGCCTCGGCCATTCTCGTCGCCGTAGGAGCGCAGCGGCGGCGGCGGGAAGTGGTGGTCGCGGGGTATGCGCTGGTGGTGATCACCATCCCGCTCGCGAGCGGCCGCCTGCTCGCTGCCGTGGGGGACGACCGCTCGGCCGCCGCGCTCGCCCGCGCCACCGCCGCCGCCCTCGACCGAGTGAGCGGAACGGAGCCGGGGGGGCCCGGGGGGCGGGGGGGAGGGGGAGCCGTGTTGGGCATACTCGCGTACCCGCCGTCGCTGGCGTTCTATCTCGGACGGCCAGTCGCGGTCGCGACGCCGACCGGGGTGGAGCTCACCAGCAACTACATCGCGGACTACCAGGACCGCTACCGGGACGTGACCGGCTCGCCGCTCCTGCCGGAAGGGTACTGGCGCGAAGCGCTGTCTCGCTGTCCTCTGCCCACCGTATTCGTCACGACCGCCGCGAATCGCGCCGCGCGCGCCGTGCTCGCCGCCGCGCTCCCGCTGATCGCGGCCGATGGACATTACGCAGCCTACGGCCCCTGCGTACCTCACGTTCGCCCCCCCTCTCCGCAACGCGGAGAGGGGCTTAGGGGGTGAGGCATGTGCGGGATTTTCGGCGCGGTGTCGCTCCAAGGCGCGCCCCTCAAGTATTCCCAGTGCGTCGCGGCCATGGCGGCGGCGCTGGCGCACCGCGGACCCGACGGCGAGCAGATCGTAGGCCACGAGCGCGCGCGGATCGGTGCGCGCCGCCTCGCCATCATGGACCTCACCACCGGTGACCAGCCGTTCCGGAGCCCCGACGGCTCCGTGTGGATGGTATGTAACGGCGAGATCTACAACGCGCCGGAGCTGCGGCGGGAATGCACGCAGGCGGGCTACCCGTTCCGTTCAACGGGCGACATCGAGACGATCGTCCCGTTGTACGAGCGACTCGGTCCCGACGCCGTGGGGCGGCTCGACGGCATGTTCGGGCTGGCCCTGTGGGACGACCGGCTGCGACGACTCGTACTGGCACGCGACCGCGCCGGCGAGAAGCCGTTGTTCTGGTCGCAGATCGATGGCGAGCTGCGGTTCGCTTCGGAGATCCAGGCGTTGCTTGTCTTCCCCGACCAACCCCGGCGGGTCAACCCTGTGGCGGCGGAGCTGTACGCAGCGCTCGGTTACGTCCCCGCCCCTCACACGCTGTTCGCGGGGATCTCGAAACTGCCGCCGGCCCACTTGCTCGTGGCTGATCACGCCGGCGTGACCCTGCGGCGCTACTGGGATGCGGCGGCCGCAGCGGCGCGGTCGTCCCGTCTCGACGGGCCGGCGACGCTGCGCACGGCGCTGTTGCGTGCGGTCGAGCGGGAGCTCATGTCGGACGTGCCGGTGGGCGTGTTCACGAGTGGCGGGCTCGACTCGTCGCTGCTCGCGGCCGCGGCGGCCCGGGTGATGGCCGGCGAGCGGATCCACACCTACGCCGTGCGCTTCACCGAGCCGGGGTACGACGAGAGCCCGTATGCGGAGGCCGTGACGCATCACATTCGCACCAGCCATCACGTCGTCACGGCGGACGAGGCGGCGCTCGAGCGCGCCTTCGCGACCGTCACTCGCGCGCTGGCCGAGCCGGTAGGCGACCCCGCGATCCTGCCGACGTATTTGCTGGCCGAGGCCGCCCGCGAGCACGTCAAGGTGGTGCTGTCGGGCGAAGGCGCGGACGAGCTGTTCGGGGGCTACCCGACCTACCTGGGCCACAAGGCGGCCGGGCTGTATCGCCGGGTCCCCGGACGAGCGGTGCTGCGCTGGCTCGTGAACCGGCTGCCCACTTCGACGGGGAAAGTGACGATCGAATTCATGCTCAAGCAGCTGGTCGCTGCCGCGGAGCTGCCGGTCGTGGAGCGTCATCTGACGTGGTTCGGCGCGCTCGGCCCGGACCCGCGTGCGGTCGCGTGGGCCAACGGGCTGCTGGACGGCTTTCCGACCGATCCCTCCGTCAACCGCCTGCTGTGGCTCGATTTTCTGTCCTACCTTCCCGACAACCTGCTCGTGAAGGTGGACCGCGGCACGATGCTCGCCTCGATTGAGGCGCGCGCTCCATACCTCGACCGCGAACTGCTGGAGCTGGTCCTCCCGGCGCCCTCCGGACTCAAGGTGCGTGGGCTCGCCACCAAGGCGATATTAAAGGAAGCGGCGCGCGGGCTCGTGCGGGACGACGTGATCCGGCGGCGCAAGCGCGGCTTGTCCGTGCCGGTGGCGCGCTGGCTCAATGCCGGGTTGGCCACGGTCGCGGATCGCTATCTCGCGCACCCGCGGCTGTTCCCGGGCGCGCCGACGGGGCGGTTGCTGGCGGAGCACCGCCAGGGAACGCGCAACCATGCCCGCAAGCTGTGGCCGATTCTGATGGCGGAGCTGTGGGCGGAACGGTGGAACGTGGACATCGCGACATGACCCGGGCCGAAGCCCTCGCCTTGATGCAGACGCACACGCAGTCCGCGTCGCTACGCCAGCACATGCTGGCCGTGGAGGCGGCCATGCGAGCGTACGCGGCCGCGTACGGCGGGGAGCCGGATGCGTGGGGCCTGGTGGGCCTGCTGCACGATTTCGATTACGAGAAGTTCCCGAACGACGACCACTCGCCGACCGAGGGCCATCCCGCGTGGGGGGTGCGGCTGCTGCGAGAGCAGGGCCTGCCCGACGCTCTCTGCCGCGCCATCCTCGGGCACGCGACCTACTCGGGCGTGCCCCGCGACACGCCGCTCGCGAAGGCCCTGTTCGCCGTGGACGAGTTGTGCGGCTTCCTCGTGGCGTGCGCGCTGGTGCGCCCCTCCCGTAGCTTCGCCGACCTCGAGGTGTCCTCGGTGAAAAAGAAGCTCAAGGACAAGGGGTTCGCCCGCGGCGTCAACCGCGACGAGGTCCGCCAGGGAGCGGAAGAGCTGGGCGTCCCACTCGATGAGCACATCGCCTTCGTGATCCAAGCGCTCCGCCCGGTCGAGGGAGCGCTGGGGCTGGGAGCGGGCGCGGGGACGGGGGCGGGGGCCGGGGCGGGGGCCGGAGCAGGGGCGCCGCCGGGGGCGCCGGTGGGGTGAGCGTTCGTTCTCGGGTCGCGGGGCGCGGCTCCGCTGTCGCCGCGGCGCCGGTACGCGACGAGCTCGGCCTCGCGATCGACCGGGCGTCGGGCGCGCGGCCGATCGCCGGTAACCGACTGGAGCATCATCCCGACAGCCCCCGGGCGCTCGAGGTCATGCTCGGCCTCATCGCCCAAGCCCGGCGCTGGGTCCATTTCGAGAACTACATCATCCGGGACGATCGCACCGGTCGCCGCTTCGCCGACGCCCTCACCGAGCGCGCGCGGGCTGGGGTGTCGGTCCGCGTGTTGTACGACGCCCTCGGCTCGATCGGCACGGCCCGTCGCTACTGGCGGCGGCTCGTGCAAGCCGGGGCGGAGGTGCGCGCCTTCCACCGGATTCTCTCGTGGCACCCGTTCCAGATCCTCCAGCGCGATCACCGTAAGCTGCTCGTCACCGACGGCACGCAGGCCATGGTCGGCGGATTGTGCATCGGCGACGAGTGGGCGGGGGATCCTGAGCGCCGCCGCCGTCCCTGGCGCGACACGATGGTCCTGGTGTGCGGCCCCGCGGCCACGGGGCTGGACCGAGCGTTCGGTCGGATCTGGGGCCGCGTCGGTCCGCCGCTCGTGCCGGACGAGCTGGCGCCGGCCCCCGAGCCGTGTGGCACCTCCACCGTCCGCGTAGTGGAAGGGGTGCCGCGACGCGCGCGCGTGTACCGCACGGTGGAGCTCCTCGCCGCGAGCGCCGCCGAGCGTCTCTGGATCACGGATGCGTACCTCGTCGCGCCCGCGCCGCTCTATGCCGGCCTGCTCGACGCCGCCAAGGGCGGCGTCGACGTCCGTATCCTCGTCCCCGGAACCAGCGACCTCCCGGTCCTCCGCAACTTTACGCGCATGGGGTACCGCGAGCTGCTGAACGCGGGCGTGCGGATCTTCGAGTATCAGGGCCCGATGGTCCACGCCAAGACGATCCTCGTGGACCGGCGCTGGGCCCGGGTCGGCTCTACCAACCTCAACGTCTCGAGCCTGCTGACGAACTACGAGCTCGACGTGGTGGCCGAATGCGAGGGGCTCGCCGAAGAGCTGGCGGCTCAGTTCCGCCACGACCTCGCCTCGAGCCGAGAGATCGTGCTCGAGCCGCGTCGCTTGCGGCTCCCGCCCCGCCTCGTGGGCACCCCCGCCACGACGGCCGCCGAATCGGAGCCGGACGCGGCGCACAAGCGTTCGGGGTACGAGTTGGGAGCGTTCGCCGTCGTGGCGCTGCGACGGGTGGCCGGCGGGCTGCGGCGCGCGATCGCCGGCACCGCTGCGCTCGCCTTCGCGGGACTCGGCACTGTGCTGGTGCTGTTCCCCAAGGCGATGGGCATCGTCTTCGCGGCCGGCGCGTTCCTGATCGCCTTGGGGTTCGGCCTGTACGCGGCGCAGCGGCGCCGATCACAGGAAAGCCTCGATGAAGCCTGATTCCCAACCCCCGGACCCCGCCGCGCGTATACCTCGGCAGGACGAGCCCGCCCTGGTCGCGCGCGTGCTAGCCGGTGACCGGGCGGCCTTCGGGGCGCTGGCGCAACGCTACGCGGGCGTGGCACGACGGGTCGCGCGCGCCGTGCTGTCGGACCCCGACGACGCGGACGACGCGGCGCAGGACGCGCTGCTCTCGGCGCTCGTCAAGCTCGACCAGTACGACCCCCGGCGGCCGTTCGGCCCGTGGCTGCTGCGCATCGTGGCGAACGCGGCGACGGACCGACGGCGGCGCCGCACGGTGCGGCGGGTCGAGCCGCTCGATCCCGCGCTGGTGGCGGGCGGCTCCCGCCCCGATGTCGTCGCGGAGCGGCGCGCGCTCGCCGAGCGGCTGCGCAGTGCGCTCGCCGAGCTGCCGGCGCGGCGTCGCATGGCCGTCGTGCTGTTCGACGTGGAAGGCTACTCCCACGCCGAGATCGCCGGGATCCTCGGGATCGCCGAGGGGACCGTTCGGTCGGAGGTGTTCCACGCGCGACGCCGCTTGCGCGTATTGCTGGGAGATTGGAAGGAGGACGGATGACGCAGGGACCACTGCCGTTCGATCATCGGCCCGATCCGGTGCTGGGCGCCGCCTTGCGGCGCGCGCTCGAGCCGGAGGGCGAGGCCGCGTTCCTCGCGCGCCTGCTGGCGCGGGTGGACGAGGTGCGCCTCGCCGCCACGTGGGACGCTGTGCTGGCCCGCTGGGCCCGGTTGGGGGTGGTCGCCGCCGCCGTCGTTGCCCTGGCGGCGGGGTATTTCGTGGGGCGGGCCACGGCGGCATCGACGCGGCAGACAGTCGCGGAGGCGCTGCTCGCCCCGCGCACCCAGGCGCCCGTGGTAGAGGTCGTCCTGGCCTCCGTGCTGGGCAACTAGAAAGGACGCGCCGCCATGCTGAACCGTTCGAAGGCGTGGGCCCTGCTGCTGCTCGTGGCGACGTTTGTCGCAGGAATAGTCGTGGGGGTCGGCGGTCGGGCCCTGTGGGTCCGCTCCGCCTACGGCGGCGCGCCCGACCGCAGCCGGGGTGTCGACCGCCTCATGGCCGAGTTGAACGACGAGCTGGCGTTGACGCCGCGGCAGCGCGACTCCGTCCACGCCATCCTGCAGCGCCACTGGACACGGATGAATGCCGTGTGGGACACGATCCGGCCGCGCTTCGATTCGATGCGGGCGGAGCTCGATGCCGAGGTCGCGGCGCAGCTCTCGCCGGACCAGCAGGCGAAGTACCGCGACCATATGGCCCGGCATCGGCATCAAAGAGAGAAGGTCGACTCGGGCGGAACGAAGCGATGAGCGAAGTGCGGCAACACGTGGTGGCCGCCGCGGCGGTCGTCGTCTCGTTGAGCGTGCCCGGCGCGCTGGCGGCCCAGGGGCAGCAGCCGCTGGAGGTGACGCTCGCCGAGGCGATCCGGCGATCGCTCGACGTGCAGCCCGCCATGGTCCAGGCGCGCGGTGCGACGCGCAACGCGGGCGCCGGCGAGCGCTCCGCGTGGGGGGCCTTTCTGCCGACCGTGAGCACCAGCGCCTCGGCCTCCCGCAGCAACCAGGAGCGGTTCGATCCGAACAGCACGCTGCGCCTGCCACCCGTCTACACCTACGGCGGCAGCCTATCCGCGAACCTCGTCTTGTTTGACGGTTTCAGCCGGTTCGCCAACCTCCGCGCGTCGTCGGCGACCCAGGATGTCGCGGCCGCGGGGCTCGTGAACCAGCGCTACCAGACGATGCTCGCGACCCAGCAGGCGTTTTTCACAGCGCTGGCGGACGAGGAGCTGGTGCGCGTCGGGCAGGCGCAGGTGGAGCGGGCCCGCCAACAGCTCCAGATCTCGGTGAACAAGTTCAAGGCCGGAGCCGCTACCCGCTCCGACACGCTCACGTCCACAGTGGACCTGGGCAGCGCCCAGCTCACCTTGCTCCAGGCGCAGGCGAACCTGGCCACGGCCCAGGCCACGCTCGGCCGGCAGATCGGGGTGGACCAGCTGGTCCGGGCGCTGCCCGACACCACGGTGCCGCCGCTCCCCGACACGACCGCGTTGCGCGCCTCGGCGCTCGCGACCGCGCCGCTCGTGAGTCAGGCCGAGGCAGCGGGGCGCGCGGCAAGCGCGCAGGTCTGGAGCGCGCGCTCGCAGTACTGGCCGTCCGTCACGCTCTCCTACAGCACGAACCGAACCGGTATCGGATCCCCGGAGCTGCCGCTGTTCGGCAACTACCCCGAGACGTTCTCATGGCGATTCGGCCTCTCCTGGACGCTCTTCAACGGGTTCCAACGCGAGCAGTCCCAGGTGTCGGCGAGCGTCGCGCGCGACATCGCGGCCGCCCAGGCGGCCGACGCGCGCCGCCAGGTGAACGCCCAGCTCACCCAGCAGCTCGCCGCGCTCGCCACTGCGGACGCGCAGATCGGGATCGCCGGCGCCACCGTGGCCGCGGCGACCGAAGCGCTGCGCGTGCAGCAAGAACGCTATCGGGTGGGCGCGGCGACGCAGCTCGATGAGGTCACGGCCGAGGCGAATCTGACCCAGGCCGAGGTCACCCAGGTCCAGGCGCGCTACAACTATCGCATTGCCCGCGCCCAGCTCGAGGCGCTGGTGGGGCACGCCCTGTGACCAGCACCCAGGCGATGACGTTCCGCACCGGCGACATACCACAGCCGGACATCGTGATCCTGACGCACAAGCTCGCCCGGGACTACGACATGGGCGGCGAGGTGGTGCACGCGCTGCGGGGCGTGGACATCCAGATCCGGCGCAACGAGTTCGTGGCCATCATGGGCCCTTCGGGGTCCGGCAAGTCGACCTTGATGAACCTGATCGGCTGTCTCGACACGCCCACAGCGGGCGAGTACTGGTTGAACGGCCAAAAGGTGAGCGATTTGTCGGACGACGACCTGGCGCGCATCCGGAACAAGGAGATCGGGTTCGTCTTCCAGACGTTCAATCTGCTGCCGCGCGCCAACGCGCTCCACAACGTCGAGCTGCCGCTCATCTACGCCGGCATGGGAGCGCAGGCGCGCCGCAAGCAGGCGGCGCGCGCCCTGGAGCGCGTGGGGCTCGCCGACCGCATGGATCACAAGCCGAACGAGCTGTCCGGCGGCCAGCGCCAGCGCGTCGCGATCGCGCGCGCCCTCGTGAACGAGCCCTCGATTCTCCTCGCCGACGAGCCCACCGGCAACCTTGATTCGGCGACGGGCGAAGAGATCATGCGGCTGTTCGAGGAGTTGCACGATGGCGGCCAGACCATCGTCCTCGTCACCCACGAGCAAGACATCGCGGCGCACGCGCGTCGCCGGATCCACCTGCGCGACGGCGTGATCGAGCGCGACGAGAGAACGGAGCGGCCGGCGTGAGGCGATACCCGCGCGTCGCCACTGCGGCGGCGCTGGCGCTCGGCTTCGCCGCCTGCAAGAAGGCCGAGTCCGCACCCCTGTATGAAAAGGTCCCGGTCGAGCGGCGCGATATCGTCGTCGCGGCGGTCGCCGATGGCGTGATCCAGCCGTCGCTCACCTTCATCGTGAAGTCGAAGGCGTGGGGCGAGATCATCGATATGCCGGTCCAGACGGCGGACGAGGTGCGGAAGGGGCAGCTCTTGGCGAAGATCGACCCCCGTATTCCGCGCGACAACCTGACCCAGGCTCAGGCCAACCTCGACAAGGCCCACGCGCTGCTGGAGAACGCCACCGCGCAGCTCCAGCGCAGCGAGGCCCTGTACCACAGCAACGCGATCCCGGAAACCGACTACGAGGCGGCTAAACTCGCCTACGCGACGGCGCAGGCGGCCGTCGTCACCGCCGAAGCGAACCTCCAGACCGCCAAGGACGCGATGGAGGACACCCAAGTGCGGGCGCCGATCACCGGTACCGTCCTCGAGATCGACGCTGTGCTCGGCACCGTGATCTCGAGCCCCACGCTCGGCGGCGGGACGGTCATCTTGAAGATTGCCAACCTCGATACCGTCCAGGACTCGGCCTTGGTGAATGAGACGGATGTCGGGAAGATCCAGACCGGGATGGCGGCGACGATCACGGTCGACGCGTTTCCGAACCGGCAATTCGCCGGCGCGGTCGTGAAGATCAAGCCGCAGGCACAGGTGGTCCAGAACGCCACGATGTTCCCGGTGCTCCTCGACATTCCCAACCCCGGCCACCTGCTCAAGCGGGGGATGAACACCCAGGTCAAGATCCACACGGGGCAGCGCCAGGGCGTGCTGGCAGTGCCGAACGCCGCACTCCGCACGCAACGGGACGTCGCATCGGCGGCGAGCGTGCTCGGCCTCGACCCGGATCTGGTGCTGCAACAACTCGCCGCCGGCACGACGGCGCCACGGGCTTCCGGAGATAGTGCGGCGCACGGCGACAGCGCTCAACAGCAAGCCGCGGGGAGTGGCAATGGGGGAGCGACGTTTACGACACCGAGCGGTCGCGCGATCACGCTCCCGCCCGGCGTGACGGCTGAACAGGTGCGGGCGGCCTTCCAAAAGCGCATGAGCGGTCAGACCCTGACTCCGGCGGAGCAGGCCGTGCTCCAACAGCTGCGCAGCCAGTTTCAGCGGGCCGGCGGCGGAGAGGGTGGCGGAGGGGGCGGAGGGGGCGGAGGGGGCACGGGACGGGGCGGCCGGGGAGCCCGGGGCGAGCTCGGTAACAACTTTATCGTGTTTGCGCTGCGGCATGGCCAGCCCGTGCCGGTCGCGATCAGGACCGGGCTCACCGATCAGGACTACATCGAGGTGACGAGCGGCTTGACGGAACAGGACACCGTTCTCGTGCTGCCGAGCGCATCGCTCGTGCAGGCGCAGCAGCAGTTCCGACAGCGCTTCCAGAACGTCACCGGCGGCGGACTGCCCGGCCTGCGACAGCAACAGTCGCAGAACGCTCCTGCGACCACCGGAAGACGGGGCCCGCCGTGACGCGACACCTCCCTGTGGCGATCGCCGCCGTGATCGCGGGCGGCGCCGCCTGCCACAAGGTGGAGTCCGCGCCACCGTACTCCCTGATCCCCGTGGCGCGCCGCGACATCGTCGTCACTGCTACCGCGTCCGGCGTGATCCAGCCCATCCTGACGCTGAGCGTGAAATCGAAGGCTTCGGGAGAGATCCTCGAGATGCCGGTCCAGACGGGGGACGAAGTCAGGAAGGGTACGCTCCTCGCGAAGATCGACCCGCGCATTCCGCAAAACAACCTGACCCAGGCCCAGGCGAACCTCAATGTGGCCGAGGCGCAGCTCGAGAATGCGACCGCACAGCTCAAGCGCAGCGACGCGCTCTACCAGAGCAAGTCCATCACCGAGAGCGACTACGAGGCCGCCAAGCTCTCCTATGCGACGGCCAAGGCGGCCGTCGCCACCGCCCAGGCGAACCTGCAGACCGCCAAGGATGCGATGGAAGACACCCATGTCCGGGCGCCGATCACCGGCACGGTTCTCGAGCTCGACGCCGTGCTCGGTACGGTGATCTCAAGCCCGACCAACGATGTCGGCGGCGGCACCGTCATCTTGAAGATGGCGAACCTCGACACGGTGCAGGTCTCCGCGCTCGTGGATGAGACCGACGTCGGCAAGGTGCGGGCCGGCATGCCGGTGACGATCACGGTCGACGCCTACCCGACCCGGCGGTTCGACGGCCGCGTCCTGAAGATCGAGCCGCAGGCACAGGTCAACCAGAACGTCACCATGTTTCCGGTCGATGTGGACATCCTGAATCCCGACCACCTGCTCAAGCCGGGGATGAACACCGAGGTGGAAATCCACATCGGGCAGCGCCAAGGCGCGCTCGCCGTGCCGAACGCCGCGCTGCGGACCCTGCGGGACGTCGCCTCGGCGGCGAGGGTGCTCGGCCTCGATTCCACCATCGTCCAGCGCGAGCTCGCCGCCGCCCCTGCGACCCCCGGGCCAAGAACTGGCGCGGACACCGCCTTGAGGGATGGTGGCAAGCTGCATGCGGCCGAGCCGCCGAAGGGGGGCGCGTCGTTCACAACGCGCGACGGCCGGACGATCACCCTCCCGCCGGGCGTCACGCCCGAGCAGGTGCGGGCCGTGTTCGGCAAGATGCGCGGCGGCGGAGCGCTCACGCCCGCGGAGCAGGCGCTGCTCGCGCGGCTGCGCGGTCAGTCCCAGCAGCAATCGGCCGGTGGGTCGACCACCAGCGGTGCCGGCGGTAGCTACATCGTGTTCGTGCGGCGGGCGGGCCAGATCGTGCCGGCCTCCATCCAGACGGGCCTCACCGACCTCGACTACATCGAGGTCACGAGCGGTCTGACCGAGCAGGACTCGGTAGTCGTGCTGTCCGGCAGCGCGGCGCGGTAACGATGCTCCTGGGCGAGATCATCGTGGTCGCGCTGGAGGCGCTGCGGGCGAACAAGCTGCGCTCGTTGCTGACCATGTTGGGCATCATCATCGGCGTGGGCGCGGTGATCACGATGGTCGCGCTGGGGTCGGGAGCGCAGAAATCGGTGCAGGACCGGATCCAGGCGCTCGGTCCCACGCTGCTCAGCGTCTACCCGGGCCAGAGCTTCATGCGCGGCGTCGCCAGCGGCGCGCGCGTCAGCCTCACCCTGGACGACGATACGGCGCTCGCGAACAACGCCCGGTACATCAGCGCCGTCGTGCCAGAGCTGAGCGCCAACCTCCAGGTCCAGCAGGGCAATCAGAACGTGAACGTGAACATCGTGGGCACGACGCCTGCCTACGTGCCGATGCACGCCTACACGATCACGGCCGGACGCATGTTCACGGCGGGAGATGACGCGGCACGCCGCCGCGTCGCAGTCGTCGGATCCGCGATCCCGCAGATGCTCAATTCGAACCGCGACGCGATGATCGGCCAGGAGGTCCTGATCCGTGGCATCTCGTTCGAGATCATCGGCGTGCTCTCGGAGAAGGGCTCGCAGGGATCGTTCTTCAACCCGGACGAGCAGATCCTGGTTCCGCTCCAGACCGCTCGCTATCGCCTCATCGGCACCGACCGGTTACGCAGCATCACGGCGCAGGCCGCGGATTTGAACGCCATGAACCTGGCGATGATCGAGATCGAGCGGGTGCTGCGGCGCCAGCACAAGATCCGCCCCGGCCAGGACAATGACTTCCAGATCCGCAACCAGACGGACATTCTCGCGACGTTCCAGCAGACCACCGAGACGTTCAAGTATCTGCTCGCCGGGATCGCCGCCGTGAGCCTGTTGGTGGGCGGCATCGGCATCATGAACATCATGCTCGTGTCCGTCACCGAGCGCACCCGCGAGATCGGCGTGCGCAAGGCGCTCGGGGCCACGCGGTTCAACATCATGTTTCAGTTCCTCGTCGAAGCGCTGGTGCTGTGCCTCGCAGGAGGACTGATCGGCGTGCTGCTCGGCTCGCTCGGCGCCATCGTGTTGTCGCAGCTCGCGCACTGGAACACGCTGATCTCGCCGCTCGCCATCCTGCTGGCATTTGTGTTCAGCGCCGCCGTGGGACTGTTCTTCGGGATCTGGCCCGCCCGCCGGGCCGCCGCCCTCGATCCGATCGTGGCGCTGAGATACGAGTAAGATATTGCGGATTGCGGATTTCGGATTGCGGAATTGATCGACCAGCATCGTATCGTCACCTACGAATCGTCAGCTCGGTTGGCCAATCCGCATTCCACAATCCGCAATCCGCAATTTATCTTTGCGTCATGCTCGCCCTACTGCTCGCCCTCCAGTCGGGCGTTCCCGACCCGCCCGCCTACGACGGCTCGAAAAGACAACTCGACGTCGCGCCCCCTCGGGTGGAGGCGGATGCCCGCGTCGATGGCGTGCTCGATGAGCCGGTGTGGCGGCGCGCGGCGCACCTGATCGGATTCTCGCAGTACCGGCCGGTCGACGGACGGCCGGCGGAGGACTCGACCGAAGTGCTGGTGTGGTACGCGCCCGACGCCGTCTGGTTCGGGGTGCGGGCCTACGAGCAGCACGGCCACGTCGTCCGCGCCACGCTCGCGGACCGCGACAACATCGACGCCGACGACAACATCCAAATCCTGCTCGACACCTACGCCGACCACCGGCGGGCGTTGCTGTTCGCGGTGAACCCGCTCGGGGTACAGGAGGACGGGGTGCGCAGCGAGGGACAGGACGCCGGCGCCGCCGGTGGCGGCGCTTCCGCCATCGGACGGTTCGACGGCGTCATCGACCTGAGCCCCGACTTCGTGTACCAGTCGCGCGGCCACGTCACCGACTGGGGCTACGAAGTCGAAGTCCGCATTCCGTTCAAGAGCCTGCGCTACCAGAGCACTGACCCGCAGACGTGGGGCCTCCAGGTCGTGCGGGTCGTGCAACACTCGGGTTACGAGAACACCTGGACGCCGGTGTTACGCGCCAATGCGAGCTTCCTGATCCAGTCGGGGCGGCTCACGGGGCTCACCGGGCTGAAGCGCGGCCTCGTGCTCGATCTCACCCCGGAATTCACCTCGAAGGTGGACGGGACGCCCGCGGCCGCTGGCTACGACTACCGCGGCACGCCCGAGCTCGGCGGCAACCTGCGGTGGGGGATCACCCAGAACCTCGGTCTCAGCGCCACGGCCCACCCCGACTTTTCCCAGGTCGAAGCCGACGTCGGCCAGGTGACCGTGAACGAGCGCTTCGCCCTGTTCTACCCGGAGAAGCGGCCGTTCTTCCTCGAGGGGCTCGAGCAGTTCGACACGCCCAACCGGCTGATCTATACGCGCCAGATCGCCCAGCCCGTCGCCGGCGCCAAGCTCACCGGCAAGGTCGGAGGCACGGCGGTGGCCTACCTCGCCGCCGTGGACGACCAGACGCGCTCGGCCGCACGCGCCAACCCGGTCTTCAACCTGCTGCGGCTGCGACACGACCTGGGCGCGAGCTCCACCGCCGGGCTGGTCTACACCGACCGCATCGACGGCGGCGACTACAACCGCGTGCTCGGTGGGGACGGGATGGTCGTCTGGAAGAAGATCTGGTTTTCCCAGGCGCAGGTCGTGGGCTCATGGACGAGCGACGGCAGCGGCGCGCGGGCCGGACAATTCTGGGCCGTCACCGTCGCCGACCGCACCGGGCGCAACTATGGAAACCACTTCGAGCTGCTCGGCGCTACGCCCGAGTTCGGGACGCGCAGCGGCTTCATCAACCGCGTCGACTTCGTGCAGGCACGTGTCGCCAATCGGTTTACATGGTACGGAAAGCCCGGCGCGCGGGTAGAGCAAGTCACCACGTTCATCGTATTGCTGCCGCTGTGGCGCTACGACGATTTCTTCCGGCTGCGCGGGATCTTCGAGGGCGGGCCGCAGATGACCTGGCTCGCGACGCTGCGGGGAGGCTGGAACCTGAACGCCGTGATCACGAACAATGCGCAGCGTTTCGATGCCGCCGCCTATTCAGGGTACCGCGTGGATCGCGGCGTGGACACGGTCAGCTTCGCCGTCCCGCATGGGCTCTACAACCTCTGGGCTGTGACCGGCGGCGTGGGCACCCCGAACCGGGCGTTCACGCTCAACGCCAACCTCGGGTATGGCGCGACCGCGATCTTCTTGGAAGCGGCCGAGGGACGTCAGTTCTACATCCAGACGACCGCTGGATGGAAGCCCACGCCCGCCGTGCGCATCGAAGGCCGCTGGACACACGCGCGGCTCACCCGGGCCCGGGACGGGACCCGGTTCTCGACGGCGAACATCCCGCGCTTGAAGCTCGAGTACCAGCTGTCGCGCGCCATCTTCTTCCGCTACGTGGGTCAGTACTTCGCCCAGGATCAAGTCGCGCTCCGGGACCCCCGGTCGGCGCAGCCGATCCTCGTCAGCGGCACAGCCGCCTCCGCGCTCGTGACGAACGACTTCCGCAACGACTTCCTGTTCTCGTACAAGCCGCTACCCGGGACGCTCGTGTTCTTCGGGTACGGCACGTCGCTCACCGAGCCCGACGCGTTCCAATTTCGCAACTTGAGTCGCGCGTCGGACGGGTTCTTCCTCAAGCTCAGCTACCTGTTCCGGATGTAGCCCCCAGCCCGCAGCCCCTCTACCCCCAGGCTGGGGCGCCGGCCATCTTGTCCCCATGTCGGCGGACGCCGCGCTGGAAGCGCAACTCGCCGAGGAAACCCGCGCCAAGCAGCGCCGGCACATCCTCTCGAGCACGCGAGCGCGCTGGATCTTTGTGAGCGTGGGCGCGGCGCTGCTGGCGGCGACGCGGCTCGCCGGTGCGGCGCCCATTTCGTGGTGGTTCATCAGCGGCTTCACCGTGGTCTGCGCGGCCATGAACTACGCCATGTACCGGGTGGCACGCGATACTCCCTTCCGGCCCTGGTACGCTCAGCTCAATTTCGCGATCAGCTCCGCCACGATTGCGGCGGTATTGTACGGCGTCGGTCCCACGGGCCACGTGTTGTACGCGGTTTATCTGATCGCCCCGCTGCAGGCGGCGTTGTACCTCGGCGGCACCGAAGCGTGGCAGGGGCTGGCCATCAACCTGATCGGTTTTGGGCTCGTCACCGCGATCCGGACGGGGGGTGCCGGCGATTGGACCTGGAGCCTCTTCTTCCAGGAATCGCTGATGCTCACACTCGCCTGCGTCGCCTTGGTGCCGATGCTCACGCGGATCGTGAGTCGCCTGCGGGCGACGCGCGCGACGCTGGCCCAAGTTGAGGGTGGTGACTTGACCATGAAGGTGCGGGATCCGGAGCTCGACGACTTGGGCTATCTCGGCCTCACGGTGAACCGTACCACCGAGGCGATCGCCGAGATCGTCCGGCAGATCCAGCAGCAGGCTCAGGAGCTCGCGGCGATGGCCCAGGAACTGGCGGCATCGGCGCAACAGCTGCAGGCGGCATCAGAGGAGATCTCGGCCGCCGCGCAGCAGCTGACCCGCGGAACCGAGCGGCAACGCCAGCTCATCGGCCACGGGCGGGAGGACTCCGAGGCGGCAGCGGGGATCGCCTCGCAGCTGCACGGCCGGGCTCAGGACGCCGAGCGGCAGATCAACGCGGTGGCGCAGCAGGCGCGCCGGCACGGAGCGGAAATCGCGCGGGCCAGCGAGCTGCTCGTGAGCCTGGTCGCACACCTGGACCAGGTGTCGCACGCGGCGAGCACCCTCGAGGAGGGATCGCGCGAGATCGGGAAGCTGGTGGACTCGATCACCCGCATCGCGAGCCAGACCGATCTGCTGGCCCTGAACGCCGCCATTGAGGCCGCGCGCGCAGGCCCGCACGGCCTCGGATTCCGCGTGGTGGCGGACGAGGTGCGCAAGCTGTCCGAGCAGAGCACCCGTTCGGCCGACGAGGTGCGCGCCCGGGTGCGGCAGACCCAGGCGCAGATCACCGAAGTGGTGGCCGCGATGGAGGAAGGGCGGCGCACCGCCCAGGGCGTGGGCGCCGTCTCGGCCGCCGTGCGGCAAGCCCTCGACGCGATCTTCGCAGACTTGAATGCAACCGTCACCTTCGCGACGGCGTTCGCCGGCGAGACCGAGGGGCAGATGCGCCGCATGCGCGAGATGGTGCAGCGCATGGAAGAAGTGGCCGGGATCGCGGACAGCGCCGCCCACGGCGCCGAGCAGACCTCCGCCGCGACCGAGCAGCAGATCGCTTCGCTCGGCCAGCTCACCACCACGTCGCAGCACCTCTCCGTGGCGGCGGCCAAGCTGACCGAGACGATTCAGCGCTTCCACGTCAACGGGAAGGCGTGAGGGGAAACCGGCGGGTTCGGCTACGTCTCGGGATCGCTGAGGCCCACGCGTACGGCGTAGCGGACCAGGCCGGCCACGTGGTGCACACCCAGACGGCTCATGAGGTTCGCGCGGTGCGTTTCCACGGTCTTCGGGCTGAGCGCGAGCTGGCGCGCGATCTCCCTCGTGGAGCGGCCCTGGGAAATGAACCGCAGGACCTGCACCTGCCGTCGGCTGAGGGCTCGGAGCGGCCGGCGCACCTCCAACGCGGCCTCGACGGCGGATACAAGGTGGGTCGGTCGCCGCTTCAGGACGACGTCCGCTGCCCCGGCCCTCAGGCACCGGACGAGCGCCCCTTCGTCCAGCTCATCCGCCACGAGGATGAACGGAACCGCGGGCCGCAGCGTCCGCCAAACGTCCAATGCGGCAGTGGCGTCGAAGTGAGTGCGGCAACAGCCCGAGAGGACGACGTCCGGGGCGAAGTCCTCCAGCGCGTGCGCGAACGCCTTCTGCGAGTCGACCCGCTCGGTGACGACGTGGAGACCGGCGGCGGCGAGCTCTTGCTTCACCAACTCTCCCGCGACGGCGCAGTCTTCCAAGACGAGCACACGCAGGGGCTCGTTCATGAGGTTGGGGGCACAGTGTGTCGCACACAGGGACGTAGCCGGAGGGGGCCGTCTCGAGTCCAATACTTCTTTTGTTCACGGAGGTAGCGCTCCGTGCGATAGGTGGGACCGGCCGCGTCAACTCACCAGCGCGCCCCCCGCATGAGCAAGCATGTCGCTGTGCACCTGCAGCACGCGGGAGGCCTCCACACCGGAGAGCCTCCGCGCATCGTACAAGCACAGGGTGGTCACGCCGAAGCGCCGCGATAGCGCTCCGTACTCGCGCTCGTAGGCGAGCACATCATCGAACGAGCGGCGGCGGCCGAGCGGCCCACCCGAGACGTCGCCCGCAACGCGCAGCTCTCGCGCGCCGGCGCCCGTGGCGCTGGTGAACCCCGCCTCCCAGTACTCGAGCTGTGCCGCCGCGGAGGGGGCGTACTGCGAGAGGACGAGCCGCCCGCTCCGGGCGGCGGCCCGCGCCGCGGGCCAGTCGCCGGCGAGCCGCGCCAAGACGCGCTGGCGCACCGCCGCTTCCGCCGCCAGAAAGGAGATAGCGCCTGCCTCCAGCCCCGCCGCCAGAAAGGCCGCGGCCCACCGCTCCCGCGCCGCCATACTCGTATACAACCCGCACAGGTGCCCTGGGCCCTGGGGCGCCCGGATGGGCTCGCCGCTCCGCTCCAGAAACGCCAGCAGATCGGCGCGGCGGAAGCGCCGCTCCCGCCGCCCGCCGACGCGGAAGCAGGGCAGCCGGCCGGAGTTGGTCCAGCGGCGCAGCGACATCTGGCTGACGTGCAGGAACGCCGCAGCCTGGGCGATGTCGAGGAGCTCGGATTGCTGGGTCATCGCGCTGTCCCGAACCATGTTCCGCTACAATTGTTGTACGCTACAATTGTTGTATAATAAAGCAAATCAAAGTTTACCAAAGGAGCAAGATGGAGCTGCGCCACCTGCGCTATTTCGTCGCCGTCGCCGAGGAACTCGGATTCGCCCGGGCCGCCCGGCGTCTCAACGTCGCCCAACCCGCCCTCTCCAAGCAGATCCATGATCTCGAGACCGAGCTGGGGGTCGCGTTGTTCGAGCGACTCCCCCGCGGGGTCCGACTCACCTGCGCCGGCGAGGCGTTCTTGGCCGAGGCCCGCAACACGCTCGACGGCGCGGTCCGAGCTATCGCGAGCGCCCGCAGCGCGTCCCAGTCCCACGCGTCCACACTCCACTTCGCGCACGGCGAACTGTCGCTCTATGCCAGGACCATCGAGGGCCTCCTGGCGACGTTTCGCGCCGCCCATCCTGAGGTGCAGGTGCGAGTCTCCAGCCAGACCGACGGGGAGACCTACCGGGCGCTACGCGAGCGGACGGTAGACGTCGGGAGCGTTTTTGTCGCGCGCTGGCCCATGCCCGGCTTCGGCGTGCATCGCCTGATCGACTGTGCCACGACGGGAGTGTTGCTTCCGGGGAGCCACCCGCTCGCTGCCAAGCCAGCGGTGCGGTTGGCGGAGCTGCAGACGCTCACCTGGCTTCACTCTGCCTCGCAGCGCTGGCCCGGCGTTCTCGAGGCGTTCGAGGAAGCTCTGCAAGACCGTGGCCTGGTGCCACAGCGGCGTCGCGAGCGTCCCAAGGATGCGCCCTCCCACAATCTGCTGATCGCCGCGGGAGAGACCTGGGCGCTGGCGAGCGAGGCGATCGCCGCGCCCTATCGCACGAGCTCGCCGGCGATCGTGTATCGTCCGTTTGTCGAGCCTCCGATCCCCTGTTGGCTCGCGCTGGTGTGGCTCCCCGAGGCATCAGCGGCGGTACAGCAGCTCATCGACGTGGCCCGCCGGGACGGGGCGGTGGGAGATGCCGACGCCACGGCGAGACCCGCGCGGACCGGCGAAGCGCCCGGCCGCCGCCCCTCTGCGCCCCCTACCACCCGTGCAATAGCGGCGCGTCCCCGTAGTCCCACAGCACGAACGCGATGAGGCGCGGGCGGCGCGGCTCGGGCCCGACCGCCGGCAGCTCGGCACCAAGCGACGCTGCCACGTGGCCAAGGCGCGAGAGCTGCACCCACATCTGGGGATAGAACGACAGCAGCTGCTCGGCGGCCCCCTTGGTCGGGACCGTCCAGCCGGCCTCGAGCATCGGCGTCAGGCGCCCGATCTGCCGGCCCGCCCCGAGCCGGTACGAGACCGCCGTGGCGCCGCCCGACTCCTCCCAGGTGCTCACGATTTGGCCCTGCACCACGAGCGCGCCCACCGGAACGGCTCCGAACGCCACGTAGGGCTCGACCTCCCACAGATCCTGCCGGCCCAGCGGCGGCGTCACCTCCAGCCCGAGGGTCGCCAACGCCCTGTGCTCGAGGCTGTGCCACAGGTTGTACTTGATGGCCGCCGTCACGCCATCGAACGCTCGGTGCAGCGAGTCGAACGCCGTGCGCGCCTCGCCCTCGAGCTGTAGCCGCTTCCCCAGGCGTCGCTCGTACACGAGCTTCTGCCCACGCCCCTGCTCCACGACCACCCACTCGTTTTCGGGAAACGCCTTCTCGACAAGGAAGGCCCGCGGGAAGTTGAGCTCGCCGGGCGGCCAGCCGGACTCTCCGCACAGCGACCGCGCGTAGCGCACCACCGCACGGATCTGCTCCGGAGTCGCGGCTTCTCCGAACGCCGGCATGTCGAGCGACAACCCGAACGCCGCTCCCCCTCGCGTCACGATGCCGATCCAGCGGCGCTCGGTCTCCGCGGTGCTCCCCTGGCACGTCCGCAGGTCGGCCGGCGGGACGCTGAGGCGGGTGGTGGCCGCGGCCACGCCGCGCCCGTCGGCGCCGTGACATTTGCTGCACCAGTCCCGGTACAGCACCCGCTCACCGGAATCGGCCGGCGCCTGCGCCGCCACGACAACGAGGATCGCCGCGATCACGCGAGTCGCGCCAGCCGTCGCAGCTCCCGCGCGCTGCGCCCGGCCTCGCGCACGATCTCCTCCGCCGGCGCCGTCACGAGCTCGTGACCGAGCACAACCGGCCGCCCGTCGACGAACACGTCGCGCACGTCGCTCGAGCACGCGGCGTACACCAGATGGGACACGGGATCGGCACCGTCGGGAGTGACGTGTGGCCCGTGCAAGTCCATCACGACGAGATCGGCCCGCCTGCCGACCGCGATCGTGCCGATTTCGTCTTCGAGTCCGAGCGCCCGAGCCCCGCCCAGCGTCGCGAGCTCGAGCACCTTCCCCGCGGGGAGCGCGTCCGCGCCGAGGCGAGGCTTCTGGATCAGCGCGGCGAGGCGCATCTCGGCGAACATGTCGAGCCGGTTGTTGCAGGCTGCCCCGTCCGCGCCGAGTGCGACGCGGCATCCCGCCTCGAGCAGCTCCGGCACTTTGGCGATCCCGCTGCCCAACTTCAAGTTCGATGACGGGCAATGCGCCACGTTCGTCCCCTGGCGCGCCAGGCGGGCGACCTCATGGGGGTCCACCCAGACGCAGTGTGCCAGCGTCGCGCGCTTCCCCGAGATGCCGACCGAGTCCAGATAGGCGATCTCCTCCATCCCCGTCGTGCGCAACACCGTCTCCCGCTCCACGATCGTCTCGGCGGCGTGGGTGTGGAGCTGCGCGCCGAACAGGTTGGCCAGCTCGCTCGCGGCGCGCAGCAGCGGGCCGGAGCAGCTCGGCACGAACCGCGGCGCGAAACAGACGCGCAGCCGGTCGCCCGCCGCCCCGTGCCAGCGGCGCGCCAAGCTCTCGGCTTCCGCCAGCGCTGCGTCCGTCGATTCCGCGAGCTCGAGCGGGGCGCCTTCGGGGTGCGCATCCATCAGACACTTCCCCGCGACCGCGCGGATGCCGATGCGCTCCAGCGCCTTGAACGCCGACGGCGTGTGGCGCACTGTCTCCATGTCGAGCACCGCGGTCGTGCCCCCCAGCAACAGCTCGGCGGCACCGAGCATGGCGGACCAGTAGACGGTCTCCTCGGTGTGCGCCGCCTCGAGCGGCCAGATGCGCCGGGCGAGCCACTCTTCGAGCCGCAGATCGTCCGCCATGCCGCGGAACAGCGTCTGGCAGAGGTGGACATGAGCCTGGATGAGGCCCGGGATGATGAGACAGCCGCCGCAGTCGCGCACCAGAATGGCGCGCTTCCCTCTTTCCCCGTCCCCCGTCCCGGGCCGTTCACCCGTCCCCGGCTGCCCCACCGCGGCGACGCGCCCGCCCTTGACCGTTACGTCCGTCCGGATCACGCGCCAGCCGCCCTCGTGCAGCAGCACGTCACCGCCGGCGAGAATCAGATCGGGAGCGGCCGACACGGCGCTCAGGTGGTGATCCGGGGCTGCACCGCGGTCGAGTCGTCCGAGAGGTCGAAGTAGGCGCGCAGCTCGTCCATCAGCTCCTCGTCGGCGTACACGCCCGTGAGGATCCGCTCGGGGCCGCCCGGATCGACGAACAGGTACCCGAACGGGAAATCGAGGCCCGAGAGCAGGATGGGACGCAGCTTGTTGTTCGGCAACGCCACGTACACCGTGTCGGCATTGGTCGCGACCAGCCGAATGCCGTTTGACTGGAGCGCGGACGCGACCTGCTCGGTGTAGTACTTGAGATCGTCGAAGGCTTCGGCTTGGTCGTCGACGCCCAGCGTGTCCGCCGCGCGCAGCCAGAACAGCACCACGCTCGGCTCCGTGACGACACGAGGCGTCACCAGCGCGCTGTCGGTCGAGTCCCGCGGCACGAGCGTGGCGAGATCCAAGGAATCCGCCAGGCGCGCCCTGGTCACACCGCGCGCCTGGCACGCAGTGAGGCATCCGAAGATGAGCAACGTGGCGTACCTCATGCCGTGAAATATATTCCCCGTATGAGCGACGGCCCGGCTGTCACAGACGCAGCTCCCCCTCCCCCTCCCCCCCGGGAGGCAGCGGTCCGCCGCCACCATTGGATCGTCCGCCTGACCCATTGGGCGACGGTTCTGGTGCTCGCCGGCATGATCACGAGCGGCCTCCAGATCTACCAGGCCTACGCCCGCTTCGGGAACCGCGGCGCCCCGCCTTTCCCGAGCCCGTTCGACGGCGCCCAGTTTCCCGCGTGGAGCCGACTGGGCGGTTGGCTCGCGGGCGCGTTGAATTGGCATTTCGCCCTCATGTGGCCCCTCGTGACGGTGGGGTTGCTGTACCTCGGATATCTCGTGGGAAGCGGCGAGTGGCGCGCGTTGCTGTTCCGCCCGCGCGATGTGCGCGGCGCGTTCGAGATGACGCGCTATTACCTCCGCCTCCGCAAGGACCACCCTCCGCAAGGGAAGCACAACCCGCTCCAGAAGCTCGCTTACACCAGCATTTACCTGTTCGGCGCGCTCGCGGTGCTGACCGGGCTCTCGATCTACAAGCCGGTGCAGTTCGCCTGGCTCACCGCCCTGTTCGGGGGGTTCCAGGCGGCGCGCTATTGGCACTTCTGGATCGTGTGGATCTTCGTCGCGTTCACGATCGTCCACGTGATTCTGGTGTTCACGGTGGACCCCGCTTCGTTGCGCGCGATGCTCACCGGGCGCTACCGCGGGAGGTTTCCCAGCCATGACTAGGTCGAGCGATCGGCGGGGGTTCTTGAAGCTCGCCGCGGGTGCCTCCACCGCGTCTCTTGCCGCCGCGTGTGGATGGGACGGCGGCAACGCGCTGCGCCCCGGGCTGCTCGACATCAGCCGCCTGAACGACTGGGTCGGCGAGAAGATCCTCTTCTCCAGCACGCGGCTGGCGCGGACCTACAGCCCGGCCGAGCGGAGCGCGCAGCTGCCGAGCTACTTCATCTCCGCCGATATGCCGCTGCTCGAGAACCCGCACCGCTGGCGGCTACGGGTGGACGGGCTCGTGCGGCAGCCCCTCGAGCTGTCACTCGACGAGCTGACGCGCATGCCGCGGGTGACGTACACGGTCAAACATCATTGTGTCGAAGGGTGGTCGGCGATTGCGACGTGGCACGGCGTGCCGGTGTCGGCGATGGTGGAGCGCTGCCAACCGCTTGCCGCCGCGAAGTACATCCGGTTCGTCTCGTTCGACTCTGACTACTCGAACGGTTGGGACATGGCGAGCGCGCTGCACCCGCAGACCATCCTCGCCTACGGGATGAACGACAACGCGCTGCCCGCGGCGCACGGCGCACCCTTGCGCCTCTATTCGCCTACGAAGCTGGGATACAAGATGACGAAATACCTGGTCTCGATGACGTTTACGGACAAACGACCGGGCGGCTACTGGGAGGATCAGGGCTATCCCTGGTTCGCAGGGATCTAGCCAAGGCACCCACCTCAGGCCGGCAGGCGGCCTTTCAGCGCCTGTGACGTGAACGGCCCAGGCTCGGCGATGAGCGCGCGCGCGTGGTCCACCTGGCCCCACGTGTTCCACAGCAACACGCCACGCACGCGGCGATCCTTGAGGTAGTACACGACCCCCTCGCGAAACGGCGTCTTCCAGTCCGCCACTGTCTCGAGCCGGGAGTCCACGTCCCCGACGGCCTCGTAGCCCAGCTCGAACAGGTCTGAGTAGAAGAACGGGAGGTGGGTGTAGCGCACGCTCTGCCCTGCCATGTTCTGGCCGGCGATCTTGCCCATCGTGTTGGCGTTGTCTTCGTGCTCCACCCGGATGCGCGCGTCGAGGGCCGGGTTATGGAAGCTCGCCACGTCGCCGGCGGCGTAGATGTCGGGGTGGCTCGAGCGACAGAACTCGTCGACCTCGATGCCGTTGCCGACACGCAGGCCAGCTTGCTCCGCCAGCTCCACGCTGGGTTGGATCCCGAGGCCCGCGACCACCACTTCGGCCGTGAGCTCCTGCCCCGTGGTGGTTCGCACGACGCACTTGCCGGCGCGTCGCTCCAGGCCCGCCATCCCCTCCCCGACCCGCATGGTGACGCCCTTCTCGCCGTAGTACTCGACCAGGAAGCGAGACAGGTCTGCCGGAAACACACGCGCTCCCACCCCGGCCTCCGGGATTAGCATCACCACGTCCCGGCCCTGCAGTCGCAGCGCGGCCGCCACCTCGCTCCCGATGAAGCCGCCGCCGATCACCGCGAAGCGCAGCGGCTCGGTGGCCAGGGGTCGCAGCCGGCGGTAGTCGTCGAGCGTCCGGTAGTAGACGATCTGTTCGGTCTCGAGCGGCAGACGCCGCGGCGAGCCGCCGGTCGCGAGCAGCAGCTTGCGGTAGCCGTATACCGCGCCGCGGTCGTCCGTGACCCGGCGCCCAGTGGCGTCGACGCTCACCACCCGCCGCCCGAGGTGCAATTGCGCGGCCGTCTTCGCCCCGGTGCGCCAGATGGTGTCTTCCGACTCCCCTTTCCACAATGCCTTCGAGAGCGGCGGGCGGTTGTAGGGCGGGTGCGGCTCGGCGCCGATCAGGCCGATGCTGCCGGCCGGATCGGCGTCGCGGATGCCGGCCGTCGCCGCGTCCGCGGTCATCCCGCCGCCGATGATCAGGTAGGTGTAGTCGGGCATCTCGGTCTAACAATAATGTACGCTGCGGTTAGAGCGCTGGATCTTCGTCGGGGCCGCTGTGACAGTGGCGCCCACATCATATACATTTCGGCATGCACGGGTCGGAGTTCGAGCGCCAGATCGCGGCGATCGCGTCGTTGCACGAACCGGCACGGAGGGGTCTTTATCTCTACGTCTCCAGCCGGCGCCGCGAGGTGGGGCGCGATGAGGCGGCGCGGGCGCTGCGGATCTCGCGCGCCCTCGCCGCCTTCCATCTCGACAAGCTCGTCCAGCAGGGCCTGCTCGAGACGTCTTACCGCCGGCTGACCGGGCGCCGCGGCCCCGGTGCCGGCCGCCCCGCGAAGCTGTACCGCCGCTCCACCCGTCAGGTCGACTTCACGCTCCCGCGGCGCCGCTACGAGCTCGCCGGCCGGTTGCTGGCGCAGGCCCTCACCGCAGCGGGATCGCCCGCCGCCCGGCGCGCCCTCCGCCGCGCCGCCAGCGCCGTGGGCCACGGTCTCGGCGCCGCGACGCGGCGGGCGCGCGGCGGCCAGGGACGTGACCGCGTACTCTCCGGAGCGCTGGCGGTACTCGACGCCTGCGGCTACGAGCCCGCACGGGTCAACGGTGACATCCGACTCCGCAATTGCCCCTTCGAAGCACTCGCCAACCAATGCCGGCCGCTGGTCTGCGGCATGAACCTCGCGCTGCTCGAAGGCGTGCTGAAGGGCGCGGCGGCACGGCGCGTGCGGGCCGAGCTCGATCCGCAGCCGGGCGCATGCTGCGTCGTCTTGAGGACCACCGCCTCCCGCTAATCCGCGTCGCCGAGGGGAAGTCGATGCTTCGGGCGCCGGCGATACTGCTTGGCGTGGCGATGCACCTTGTGCGACGGGGTCTTCAAACGCTCTTTGACGGGAGCGCGCGGATTCGGCACTCGGACGGTCAGCTTGTCCTTCTTTTTCCGGCTCACGATGCGAGCCGCGCGCGGATCTGCCCAGCGTGATGCGCGCTGTGCAAGGCGTGGAAGCGCAGCCACTCCGGCAGCGTCAGATCACCCAGCCGCGGATGCTTGACGAACAAGTCGGAAGCGCGGGCTGGCAGTAGCTGGCGCTCGAGCGCCAGGAATCGCGCCACCCCGTCGCGCAGCTGCCGCTCCACCACGGCCGGCTCGGGCCGCTCTACCGGACGGGTGACGGGAGGCGCTCGGAAGCCGGACGGCATCCAGCCCAGTCGCAGCATCACGAGGTCGCCGAGCAGCTGCCGCAGGGTCCGAGATCGGCGACGCATCGGCGGATGTGCTCGCCGCGACTCGAACACGCGGCCGCTGCCGTCGATCCCGATCGCCAGGTGCTGCACGATCTGCGCTGCGCACCATTTTCCCGGTGGGGCCTTGTACCAGTCCGCCTCGGGACGCCCGGCGAGCGGACCCAAGACGAGGTCGGGAATGCGGTCGAAGCGGATCACCGCAGCGCCGCGTCCACGAGCTGCCGCGCCTGCGCCGCCGCCGGCGAGCCCGGCCGCAGCCGACCGACGAGCGCGCCGGCCGAGTCGGCGACGACGAGGTCCGCCTCCGCCAGCGCGGCGGCATCGGTGCGCACCGACAGCGCCCATTGGTGGCGCGCCGCAACCGCGGTCAGGCGACCCATCAACCGGTCGACGGCATCCGGCGGAACGTAGACGGTCACCACCGTGCCGGCGTCGGCCGGCGGCTTCCCGACGGGCGACGGCTTCTTGCAGCCGAGCCCCAGCACGGCGAGGCTCGACACCAGCAGGCGTCGAACTGTAGCGTCCATCGCTCTCATACCCAAGATTGTACGAGTGAACCTCCTACGCCGCCACCCGATCGCGCTCGGCTTACTCGTGCTGCTCATCGTCTCCGGCCTGCAACCGCTGCCGCCGCTGCTGGACGCGGTGACCGGCACGGTCCCGGCGGGTGCCGATCTGGTGCGTCCCACCACCTACACGATGCTGGCGCCGTTGTCGAACGTGCTGGACGCGCTGACGTTTCTCAGTCTCGCGCGCGCGCGGGCGTTTCTCGCCGTGTGGGTGATCGCGCTCGGCGCGTGGGGCGCCCTGCGCCGCGGCAGCCTCGGACGGCGGCTCGGTCGTGCCGTGATCGGGCCGCTCGCGATCGTGCTGCTGGGTGTCGGCGCGGTGCTGCTCCCACGGCCCGTGCCGGCGCTCGTCACGTCCGACTCGTCGGTGACGGTGCTCGACTACCACGCCCATACGGCGGCCTCGCACGATGGCCGGCCGGGCTGGCAGCTCGCGGACCTCGCCGCCTGGCACGCCGCGCAGGGCTTCGAGGCGTCGTACGTCACCGACCACAACGTCGTCTTCAATCAGACGATCGATGAGCCGATCCGCCTGCTGCCGGGCGTCGAGTGGAGCGTCTTCGGGCAGCACATCGTCGCGATCGGCGCGGTCGCCCCGATCGACCGGAGTGTGTACAACCGGGACACACGCTCGATGCTCCGGCTGTTCGCCGAGCTGCACCGCCAGGGCGCGCTCGGGCTCGCGTCGCTGCCCGAGTATTGGGTCAGCCACTGGAGCGATCTCGACGACTTTGTCGCGGCCGGCGTGGACGGCTTCGAGATCGTGAACTGCGCACCCAAGGCCATCGGATTCCCCCAGCCCCAGCGTGCGCGGGTGCTGCAGCTCGCCGCGCAGCACGACCTCCTCGTCGTCGGCGCCAGCGACAACCACGGCTGGGGCAAGGTCACGTGCGTGTGGAACCTCTCGAGCCCGAGCGCGCACGGCTACCGTGCGAACCACGTGATCGCGCGGCCGATCGCCCTCGCGCAGGGCGAGTGGGAGCCGTGGACGGCCGCCTACACACAACCGTGGTTGATGCTGCGCGGCCTCTCCTGGAGCGAACGGTCGAGCTGGATCACGTGGATCCTCGTGATCCTGATCTACCGCGCCGTGCCGCGCCGCGCGGGGGACTCGGCAGGGATCGGGATCCTGGCGCGGTCGCTCGAGCTGTTCAAGCTACGGCGCCCGCCCAGCCCACCCGCTCAGGGTGGGAAAACGTCGCCCTAGAAGACCAGCTCCATGCCCAGCCGCACCAGCCGCGGCGGTCCATACGCGAACAGCGGCTGCGTGAAATCGCGCGCCGCCGCGACGTACAGCGGCATCAGCTCTCCAGGCCCGGCGACGTAGCCGTCCCGGTCGAGATCCGCCCAGTCCCGATAGCGCGGGGACTCGTACGGGATCGGCTCCGGGTGCGCGGCGTAGGCCCGCTGCGCCATGGCCTGAATTGCGCCATCGCCGAGCGTCGGCTGCCCCGTATCGCGCCGCACCGCCACCACGTTCCGTCGGTTGAGCAGGTTCCGCACGTCGAGGTAGAGGCCGCCCCCCGCGCGCCCGAACAGCGTGAGCGGCCGGCGCAGCAGCACGTCCACCGTCCACTGAGATGCCAGCCGCCAGCTGTTGGGCAGACCCAGCAGCGTGTCCCCGGTCGCGTTGGTACGAGTGAACGGAAGTCCCGAGCCGTAGCGCATGATCGCCGCGCCCTCCAGCCCTGCCAGCACGGACCGCCCGGGGGCGGGGGCGCGAATCGAGTCCGGGATCCGGGCCTGGAGGATCACGGTGAGGCTGTGCCGCCGGTCGTAGTCGAGCGGGAACTCGACGCGCGCGGGGTTGATGGTGTCGCCGGTGAGCGTGTCGATGCGGATGCGCTTGAGCAGCTGGTAGGCGTTCGTAGCGGTAGCCGTGGCCGACTGCAGCGTGTAGGACGCCCGCACGCCCCACCAACCCCGTCGCTCCCGCTCGAAGATCAACTCGGCGCCTTTCACCGAGCCGAAATCGGCGTTCCCGAAAATCGCGGAATCGGGATCCACGCCCAGCGGGACGGAGGCGACCAAGCCGTCCAGCCGCTTGACGTAGACATTGACCCGAAGCGACGTGCGGGGCGATGGCCGCGCCCGCACCGAGAACTCGTACTGCGTCGCCTCCTCGAACCCGAGGTCCGCGTTACCACGGCGGAACCGGCCGGTGCGCGCGGTGTCGTCGAAGGCGGCGTCGACGAGGTATTGAAAGTCCGGCGCCGCGCTGAAACGGCCCCAGCTCGCGACGAAGGTGGCGCCACGCAGCACCGTCGAAACCGCGAAACGCGGCGACACGTTGCGCCGCGGGCCGAGGCGCCCCCGCTGGATCGTGGCCCGGGGGTCGAACTGATCGTAGCGCAGACCGAGGGTCAGCCCGAGATCGCTCCAGCGCAGCTGCGACTCGGCGTACGCCGCCGCGCTGATCGGGGAGAAATCGGACGTCGTCGCGGGCGGCACGCTGTCGCCCACGGGAAGGAAGCCGCGCGTCCGCTCGAAGGTCTGCACCCGTTGGCCGACGACCGCCCCGCCGAAGTAGAGGTCCGCGTTCGGGCCCAGCCCGAGGTTCGCGTCCAGCTGGCCACGCAGCTCGCGGAAGCGATTCCAGGCGACCTCGCCCCGCGATCCGTCACCCAGGAAGAACGCCGGTACGCCCCACGGCGTGCTGGAGGAGAAGTTCGGCGGCAGCAGTCCGGGCATCGCGGCGCGGGCGCCGGCCGTGTCCTGCGCCCGCGCCCCCTCCTCGCCGACGATGTGGAGGCTCTGGCCGGTGAACGCGCCGAACCGATATCCCACCGGATCGGCCGCCGTCCCCCGCAAGAACTGGCGCGTGAAGTAGCCTGCCCGCAGATCGAGCACCAGCGGCCGGTCGGTGCGGGGTCCGGAGACGTGCTGCCAATGCGCACTTGCCAGCGTGCCGCTGACGCGTCGCGCTGGCGCGAAGCGCACGTCGTACTTGAACGCCGGGTCGTACAGCAGGCGCTGTTCGACAGATCGCAGGCCGAACAGCCGGAGCGTCTCGCGACTGCCGATCGGGAGCGTGAGTTTCCCGGCGGCGTCGTAGGTCTCGCCGCTGTTGTGCGGGAGGAGCCACGGGCGTGCGCTCCGTGGATCGCGCGCGTCGCTCGGGCCCGGCGCGCTCACGGGATCGGCGTCCAGCCGTCCCGTCGCGTCGAACGCGCCCAACACGCGGATCCCCCGACCGAGCGGTCCGTCCGCCACGGCCACCAGCCGGTCCAGGCCGTAGTCCCACCCGTCGGGGACCGGGCGGTCGGTCTCGTAGGCGGCGCGACCGCGCCAGCGGTCGCCCCCGTCCCGCGTGACCACGTTGATGAGCCCTGAGAGCGCCTGGCCGTAGCGCGCCGAGAAGCCGTTGGTGACGAGAGACGCCTCCTCGAGGATGTCCGGCGGGAGCCGGAGGCCCAGCGAGCCGGTCGAAGCGTCCAGCTGGTTCTTGATCCCCAGCCCGTCCAGGATGAACGCCTGCTCCCCCAACCGGCCGCCGCGGTAGCTCTCCCCGACCGTCCCGGCGGACAGCGCGATCCCCTCCTCCACGCTCGAGACGGGGAGCCGTCGCAGCTCCGCACCCGAGATCCGCTGCGTCGTGGCCGTGGCGAGCGGGTCGAGCACGACGTCGGGCCGCGCCTGCACGGTGACCGGAGGCACGGCGACGGCCTGCGGCTGGAGCGCGAAGTCGATGGTGACGGCCGCGCCCGCCTGCACCAGCACACTGTCCCGCTCTGCACCCTGATAGCCGATCTGCGATGCGCGGACCCGGTGCCAGCCGCTGTGCACCTCCCGGATGCGGTAGCTGCCGGCGGCGTCGCTGACTGCCCCCCGCGGCCCGCTGTCCACCACGATGAGCACACCCTCGAGCGGTCGTCCGCTGACGGCATCCTGCACTCGGCCCGCGATCGCACCGCCGCTCTGGGCCGCGACTGGCGCGATCCCCACGCCCAGGAAGGCGAGGACCGACAGGAGCGCCCGTCGCGTCATGGCAGATCGAACTCCCATAGGTCCGCGCTCCTTCCCACCACCGCCTCCACCACGAGGCGCGTTCCCGAGGGGGACAGGGCGGGCCGATGGAAAAGCTGCGTCCCGCCGGAGAGCGCGACATCAGCGCCGCTCGAGAGGTCGACGAGGCGTAACACCCCTCCGCCGTCACGCTGCACGAGGTAGCCGAGCACGGAGTCGTAGGCAAACCGGACGTCGCCCCCGACGACGGCCACGAGGCGGCGCCCCACTACCTGCACGTCGCGCGCGATGCCCACAGCGCCGAAGTCGTGCACCACCGAGTCCGCCCCGGACGAGAGCACGCGCCGGAACACGCGCGAGTCGCCACTCAGCGTGTAGTAGATCACGTCGGCGGTTTCGCCGCCCGCGACGGAGGACGCGTTCTGCGTCCCCGGCAGCACAACCGGGGCGGGCGTCGGGAGACTCCGGTCGAGCGTGGCGAGCTCGACCCCGGTGCGCACAGTGTCGAGCTCGCAGCCGCGGCACGGCGCCACGTAACCGACCCGCTGCGCCAGGTATACCAGCACATCGGAGCCGAGCCAGCGCAGCTGCGCGACCTGCCGGAACGCGCCGTCCGGCCCGAGGTACGGCACGGCCTCCAGCACCCGGTCCGGCGCCGCGCCCCCGGGAGCAGAGAGCACCACTGCACCACCCCGCGGAGCGACGTCACCGATTTGCGAGCTCAGCGCGACGAATACCATGTCCCCGGACGCGTTCACAGCGGGTTCCGTCCATCTGTCGGTCGAGTCGTCCGCCGCGGGAATGCGGTCGCACATGGTGCGCACGATCCGGCCCCCGTCCGGTGGCAGCCACGCCAGACAGCGATCGTGGTCGGGGCGATCGGTGCGCTCGAACGAGTAGACAAAGCCGGACTCGTCGGGTAGCCACGCAGGCGCGCGGTCTTCGCCGAGGTTATAGGTGACGCGGCGCGGTGAGCCACCGCTGAACGGCTGGTTCGACCGGGTATCCCCTGACTGGAACGGGGTGCTGTGCCCGCAGCCGCTGACGGCGAGGGCGAGACTGAGGATGACGGTCGGGCGTACCATGTGGACGGGTATTGTACGCGGAAACGGCGTGGTAAGAAACCGGGCTACGAGACGACCCCCGACAGGTTCAGCATGGCGCGCCACGCGCGGAACAGCTCGTCGCTGTCGTGGTGCGTGTACGCGACCGTCCGCCCGCCGCTCCGCACCGCCCCTGGACACAGCTCCGCCATGTCGGCGTGGATCGTCATGGCGAAATCCACTTCGATCGTCACCGGCGGCCCAACCACGAAGGGCGTGTGCTTGCGCTTGAGCGCACCCGCCACCCCCTCGCGGATCATCCGGCAGGCGACCGCCGGCGCGACGCTGCGGGCCGCGTGGCGGCTCACGGCCTGCTTGACCACCACCGTCGTGACGGCGTCTCCGAGCAGCTGCTTCGCCTCGGCGGCGAGCGCGGCATCACCGCTCACCAGGGCGACGGCCACGCCGTGGGCGCCCGCGAGCGCCGCGTTGAGACCGAGCTCTCCCACGGCACGGCCGTTCAACCGCACCTCGGCGACCCGGTCGGCATAGGTGTGGTCGAGGATGGCGTTGCGCGTCCCGGCACGGGCGTGGTAGCCGATGAACAGCGCGGCGTCAAAGCCGTCTTCGATCCCCTGCACCATGGAGCTCGGCTTGGGATCGCCGGAGAGGAGCTCCGCCCCAGGATGCAGCTCTTCGGCCAGCAGGTTGCGCATGAACCAGTGGCTATCGTTCACGAGCACCTTCGTGGCGCCGGCTGCCAGGGCTCCCTCGACGGCGGCGTTCGCCTCCGCGGTCATCAGCCGCCGGAAGCGGGCGTATTCCGCGGTGGCCCTCGGGTCGACGGGATCCGTTTGGGATTCATGGACGACACCGGCGATGCCCTCCATGTCCACGGAGATGTAGACACGCACGGCGCTAAGCCTACTGACTTTGCTGTGCAAAGTACTTGACAGTGGCCGGCCGCCCTGCTATCGTTGCCGCCATGGCGTCCCCGCGTCCGCTGCACGACCGCGCCGTCGACGACCTGCGCTACATCCGCCAGACGATGGAGCGCGCCGGCTCGTTCACGGCGGTGCCGGGGTGGGGCCAGGTCGCGGTGGGCGCGACGGCGCTCGCCGCGGCGCTCCTGGCCGCGCGGCAACCCACGCGCGAGCTGTGGCTCGTGACCTGGTTGGGGGAGGCGGTCGTGGCGCTCGCCATCGGCGGGTGGGCCATGGTCCGGAAGGCGTACGCCGGCAACGACCCGATTCTCTCCGGCCCGGGGCGGCGCTTCTGGCTGAGCTTCATCTCCCCGATGGCGGCCGGCGGCCTGCTCACAGTGGTGCTGTACCGCGCCGGCCTCGCGTACGCGCTGCCCGGCACCTGGCTGCTGTTGTACGGGACGGGCTTCGTGACGGGCGGCGCATTCTCGGTGCGCGTGGTCCCGGTGATGGGCCTGTGCTTCATGCTGGTAGGCGCGGCGGCGCTGCTGGGCCCGCCCGCCTGGGGGAACTGGCTCTTGGCGGCGGGATTCGGTGGGCTCCACGTCGCCTTCGGCACCCTCATTGCGAGGAGGTACGGTGGCTAAGTCGGGAGCGATCAGGAAAACAGAGGCCGTCGAGCACGCGCCGCGCCGCGAGCGGATCGGCGTGCGGGCGGCGGAGCTGGATCGGCTGATCCACGAGCGGGTGCGCCTGGGCATCGTGAGCGCGCTCGCGGTGAACGACGCGTTGACGTTCAACGAGCTGAAGGCGCTGCTCAAGACCACGGACGGCAACCTGAGCGTCCACGCCCGGAAGCTCGAGGAGGCGCAGTACGTCACCTGCAGCAAGTCGTTCGAGGGCCGCGTGCCCAAGACCGAGTATCGGCTGACGGCGGCGGGGCGTCGGGCCTTGGAGCGTTACCTCGACCACATGGAAGCCCTGATCCGCGCGACCCGCCAAGGCTGACGGGAAATTTTTTTTGAGGCAAAACTTTATGCTGCAAAGTACTTCTCTTCACGTCGCCATCATCATGGACGGCAACGGCCGCTGGGCCGCCCGCCGCAGCCTGCCGCGCGCCGCCGGCCACCGCGCCGGCGCCGACGCCGTCCGCCGCGTCGTGGAGGCGGCCCCCGACGCTGGCGTCGCCGCGCTCACCTTGTTCGCCTTCTCATCCGACAACTGGAAGCGCCCGCCGGGCGAGGTGGCGGCATTGATGCGGCTGTTCGCTCGCTACCTGCGCAGCGAGACGCCCCGCCTCCTCCAGAACCGCGTTCGCCTCGACGTGATCGGCCGGCGCGACCGGCTCCCCGCCCCGCTCGTCACCGCCATCCGGGCGGCCGAGCTGGCGACCGCCGCCGGAACCGCGCTGCGACTCCGCCTCGCCGTGGATTACTCGGCCCGCGCGGCAATCGCGGCCGGTGAGACGCTCCCCGATGTGGATCTCCTGATCCGCACCGGCGGTGAGCAGCGCCTGTCCGATTTCCTGCTGTGGGAGTGTGCCTACGCGGAGCTGTACTTCACGGAGACGATGTGGCCCGACTTCTCCGCGGCCGACCTGACGGACGCGCTGCGCGCCTTCCACTCGCGCCAGCGCCGCTTCGGCGGCTTGCCGGAGGCGGCGGCGGGATGAGCGCGCTCACCGACCGAACCAGGCTCGGCCTGGAGGTCTTGGCTACGGGCGCCGTCCTGGGGATCGCGGGCGACGCGCTGCTGCGCGCGACACCGTGGGGGCTGAACGCGTTCCTCTGTACTGTGGCGCTTGCGGCGGCGGCCGCGTGGCTGGTATATCGCCGCCGGATCGCCGTCGGGCGCGACGCGCCTTGGCTCGCGATGGCCGCCGTGCTGCTGGGCTCGAACTTTGCGGCCCGCGACTCTAATGCGCTCCGCGCGCTCGATGCGGTGGGCCTCGCGATCCTGCTCGCGCTGGCCGGTCTCAGCCTGCGCGGCGTCGCGCTCCGCGGCCGCGACGCCTGGGAGTACGTGCGTAGCGGAGTCGTCGCCGCCTTGAGCGCGTGGTTCGGCGTCTGGCCGCTCTTGGCCCGAGACATCCGGTGGAGCGAGCTGCCGACCGGTGGCGCCCTCCGACACGCGCGAGGCGCGATCGGCGGCGCGCTGCTCGCCTTCCCGCTGCTGCTCGCGTTTGGCGGCCTGTTCGCGGCCGCGGACCCAGTATTCCGCAACGTGGTCGCGACTGCCCTGCACGTCGACTTCAGCGTCGTCGCGTCACACCTGGCGCTCACCGCATTCTGGACGGCCCTCACCACCGGCTACTTCTGGGGCGCGCTGATCCGAAGGGCGCCGCCTCCCGCGGCGGCGGACGCTCAGGCGTTGTCCCTCGGGATCGTCCCGGTCGGCACCGCGCTGGGTCTCGTCAATCTGCTGTTTCTCGTCTTCGTCGTCATCCAGCTCCGTTACTTCTTCGGCGGCGCCGAGCTGGTGCAGAGCGCCACCGACCTGACGTACGCCGAATACGCGCGGCGGGGGTTCTTCGAGCTCGTCGCTGCCAGCGGTCTGGTGCTCCCCTTCCTGCTCGGCGCGGACTGGCAGCTGCGCGACGCGTCGCGCGAGCACCAGCGCACGCTACGCCAGCTGTCGGGGCTGCTGCTCGCCCTGCTGGGCGTCGTCATGGCGTCCGCGCTACAGCGGATGCGGCTCTACGTCGCGGAGTTCGGACTGTCGGAGATCCGCCTCTACGCCACCGCCTTCATGATCTACCTGGCGGGGGCGTTCGCATGGTTCGCGTGGACCGTGCTGCGCGGGCACTGGCGCCGCTTCGCCTTCGGAGCGGTGGTCCAGGGCTTCGCGGTGCTCGGCGGGCTGCACCTGCTCAATCCCGACGCGTTCATCGTCCGCACGAACCTCGCCCGCCCTGCGGCGCACCGTCCCTTCGATGCCGCATACGCTGCCTCGCTGGGCGCCGACGCCGTGCCCGACCTGCTCGCGGGGTTCGCCGGCCTCGAGGATCAAGAGAAGTGCCGGGCGGCGGCGGCGCTCTTGGCACGCTGGACGCCCGAGGGGAGTGGGGGGAAGCGGCCCGTCGGGGACGGCTGGCGGAACTGGAACCTGGCCCGCGCCCGGGCGCGCCGCGCCGTACAGGAGCAGCGAGCGAGTCTCAGAGCACACACGTGCAAGGAGTTACAGCCGTGATCACCGACGGCCTGAACCCGCTCAACCTCCTGACGTTCCTCGCGCTGGTCGTCGGATCGGGGGCGGCCGTGCTCCTCATTGTGTTTTCTCTCGTCCTCAAGCGCCCCGATGCGGCCAGGCTGATCGGCCAGGTCGCGCTGGGTGGCGTCGGCGTGTACCTCGCCCTGTTCCTGATCGCCGCGCTCGCGAGTAAGGAGCGCGTGCTCGACCCGAGCGAAGAAAAGCACATCTGCGAAGTGGACTGCCACCTCGCGTACTCCGTCGTCGGCACGAAAACGGCGAAGCTGCTGGACGGCCACACCGCGCACGGGGTGTTCTACGTCGTGACCGTGAAGATCCGCTTCGACGAGACGACCATCTCCTCGCACCGCGGCATGGCTCCGCTCACGCCCAGCAGCCGCTACGTGGCGATCCTGGACGGCCAGGGCCGGCGCTACGAGGGCCCGACCGACGCGCTTCAGCGCCAGCTCGTCCCGGGCGAGTCGTACACCACGGATCTCGCTTTCGATCTGCCTCCCGACGCCCGCGACCTGAGGCTCATCCTGGCGAGCCACGACGTGGCGACCGCCTTCATCATCGGGCACGAAAACAGCTTCTTTCACGGCAAGACGACCTTCCGGCTGAGCGTGTAGATTACAGCCCCGATGGGGCTCGCAGTCGTTCACGTGGATGCCTTCACGAGCACGCCGTTCGCCGGCAACCCGGCGGCGGTGTGCGTGCTTCCCGGCGCGCGCGACGCGCGTTGGATGCAGGACGTGGCACGCGAGCTGAATCTCTCCGAGACGGCATTCCTGCACGCCGAGCGGGACCTATACCACCTGCGCTGGTTCACGCCGGCGATCGAGGTCGACCTGTGCGGCCACGCCACGGTCGCCAGCGCGCACGTGCTGTGGGAGGACGGGCATCTGCCGGCGGGCCGCCAGGCCCGCTTCATGACGCGCAGCGGCCTGCTCACGGCCGATCGACGGGACGGCTGGATCGAGCTCGATTTCCCCGCCACACCCGCGGCCCCCGCCGCGCCGCCCCCGAGGCTCGCGGAAGCGCTCGGCGTCACCCCGCGCTGGGTGGGGCGAAGCAAGTTCGACTACCTGCTCGAGGTCGACGCCGAGGCGACGGTGCGCTCGCTCGCCCCCGACTTCACCGCACTGGCACGGGCAGAGGCGCGCGGCGTCATCGTCACCAGCCGGGCGACCACCCCCGGCTATGATTTCGTGTCGCGCTTCTTCGCTCCCCGCGCCGGCGTGAACGAAGACCCCGTGACGGGATCCGCCCACTGCGCGCTCACGCCGTTCTGGAGCGAGCGCCTGCAGCGCACCGAGATGACGGCGTATCAGGCGTCGCCCCGCGGCGGCGTGGTCCGCGTGCGGCTCGCGGGTGATCGCGTCGTCTTGAGCGGGCAGGCGGTGACGGTGGTGCGCGGCGACCTCACCGTCTGACGCTTGCTTGACGGCGGCCGCGATGGCGTGGTTATCCTTCCGTTCCCATGACGACGGCGCCGCAGCAAGCCACCTCCCACACCAGCCGCGTCGCCGGCTACCTGCTCGCGCTCTCCGCCGGCGCGACGTGGGGCACGACGGGCCCGCTCTCCACCGGATTGTACCGACTCATGCCTGCCACGAGCATCGGGTTCTGGCGCGTGCTGATCGGCACTGTGTGCCTCGCGCTCTGGGGCCTCGCCTTCCGACGCGAGTTGTTCCGGGTGGACGGGCGCGGCTGGCTGCTGGTGGGCGTGGGCGGTGGCTTCCTGGTGGCGCTGTTCGAGGTCGCCTACCAGTTCGCGATCGCGGGCGTCGGCGTGGCCGGCGCCGCGGCCCTGCTGTACACCGCGCCCGTGCTCGTCGCCGTGCTGGCGCGCGTGCTGCTGCATGAAGCGCTCACGGTCACGCGGCTGCTGCTCGCGCTGGTCGTGATGGCGGGCGTCGCCCTCACGGTGAGCGGCGGCAGCAACGCCGGGGCGGAGGCGGCCCGGCTCGGCATCGGGGCCGGCATCGCGGGGGGTCTCTTGTCCGCGTTGAGCTACGCCGGCACCACCCTCATGGCCCGTTTCGCCGTGCCGCGCTACGGGGCCGTCCGCGTGCTGTTCCTCGAGGCGTTGGGCGGCATCGTGATCATGGGGATCGTGCTGACGCTCTCCGGGCACGCCCCGACGCCGCCGCCCTCGGCCGCCGCCTGGGGGGGAGTGGCCGGCCTGACCGCCGGGTCGGTGCTGGCGGCGAACTTGCTGTTCTTCGCCGCGGTCAAGCGGATCGAGGCCGCGCCCGCGGCTGTCGCCGCCACGATCGAGCCCGTCGTGGGGACGCTCCTGGCGCTCGCGATGTTCAATCAGCGACTCAGCGCGCTGGGCTCGCTCGGGTTGTGCATGGTGGTGGGCGGAGTCGCGGCCGGTTACCTGAATGAAGCGAAACAGGGAGGGCATTGATGCTGACCCTTGCGTTGGTCCTCGCAGCGCTGCAGCAGCCCGCGGCCACCCCCCCTCCCACGCCCGCCCCTGCTCTGCCGCCGCAAGTGGGCGACACGTCACCCTTTCGCCGGCTCGCGCTCCCCACCCCGACCCTGCTGCGCGAGGGCTCCGGGCGCGCCGGGCCGCGCTACTGGCAACAACGCGCCGACTACACGATCCGCGCCAGCCTCGACACCGCCACACACGTGATCACCGGCAGCGAGACGATCCGGTACAGCAACAACTCCCCCGATACGCTGACCTACCTCTGGCTCCAGCTCGACCAGAACATCTACCGCGCGAACAGCCGGGGCGCGGCGCTCAATCCGACCGACGCCCGGTTCGCGGGCCAGGGCTTCGAAGGGGGCTACACGATCGAATACGTCCGGGCCCTCCAGCGCTTCGGACAGGCGATCGGCAGGGCGCCGCTCGCCACCACCGTGAACGGCACGGTGATGCGGGCCGAGCTCGATCGGCCGCTGCCGCCGGGACAGAACGTCACCCTGGAGCTCGCGTACCGCTTCGAGGTGCCGGAGCATGGGTCCGACCGCATGGGCCGCGAGCGGTTCCCCGGCGGATGGCTCTACGAGATCGCGCAGTGGTACCCCCGGCTCGCCGTGTACGACGACGTGCGCGGCTGGAACACCGAGCAGTACTTGGGCCAGGGCGAGTTCTACCTCGAGTACGGCGACTTCGACGTCACGATCACCGTGCCGCGCAGCTTCGTGGTGGCGGCGACCGGGACGCTCTTGAACCCGCTCGAGGTGCTGACCCCTACCGAGCGCGCCCGCCTGGCCCAAGCGCTCAAGTCGGACACAACGGTCGCGGTGATCGCGAAAACCGAGGTCGGGCAGGCGTTCACGCGGCCGGTCGGCGGGACCCCGACCCGGACGTGGCACTACAGCGCCAAGAGCGTGCGCGACGTCGCCTGGGCGGCGGCCCCGAACTTCATCTGGGACGCGAGCGGCTATAACGGGGTCCTGATCCAGTCGCTCTACCCCCCGGAGGCGAACGCCGGCTGGGCGCGCTCCACCGAATACGCCCGCCATTCCATCAAGCACTACTCGGAGAAGTGGTTCCGCTACCCCTACCCCACCGCGATCAACGTAGCGGGACCGGTCGGGGGAATGGAATACCCGATGATCGTGTTCTGCGGGCACCGCGCCGGCGACCGCGGCTTGTTCGGCGTGACCACCCACGAGCTCGGCCACCAGTGGTTCCCGATGGTCGTGGGGTCGAACGAGCGGCTGTATCCCTGGATGGACGAGGGGTTCAACAGTTTCATCAACATCTACTCAGGGCTGGCGTTCTACCACGACACCGTGGGGCCGGGTCGCAGCCCGGCGGCGCAGTGGGCACGTGCCGCCGCGGCGGGCCGGGACCAGCCGCCGATCCTCGCGGCCGACCGCGTGAACCCGGCGCTCTTGGGCAACGTGGAGTACTTCAAGCCCGCCGCCGGCCTGTACCTGCTGCGGCATCACATCATCGACGACACGACCCGGTTCGACCGGGCGTTCCGCGAGTACATCCGCCGCTGGGCCTACAAGCACCCCACTCCCGCGGACTTCTTCCGCTCGATGGAGGACGCGCTGGGTGAGGACCTGTCCTGGTTCTGGCGCGGCTGGTTCTACCGCACCGACGTCATCGATCTCGCCGTGGACTCGGTGCGGGTGCGTCAAGACTCGACCGGCACCACCACACGGATCTTCCTGGCGAGCCCGGGCGCGCTGCCGATGCCGGTGGACCTCCGGGTCACCCTCGCGAACGGCAGCACCGAGGACGTCCGGCTCCCGGTCGAGATCTGGTGGTTGGGGAATCACTACGTGTACGAGCGCAAGTTCGCCGCCGATGTCGTCAAGGTCGAGATCGACCCGGGGCAGAATTTCCCCGATGTGCGGAGGGAGAACAACGTGTGGACGAAGCCGTGAAGGCGTCACATGACGGCACGTTGCCCGATCAGGCGGCTCACTCGCGAAATGTGCCATCGTGCCGCCGTGTGACGCTGTTCATGACCAGCTCTAGCACGATCAAGAATACCCCTCCCCACAACAGGCCCGGCAGGTCGCTCAAGTCCCGCCCCAATTTGATCCACAGCCAGCGCGCGACGACGTAGCACCACAGGCCCCCCGCGAACCAGCCGGCGAGCCGCACGAGTCGCCCCACTGCGGTCTCGATGCCTTGGAGCGCGAGCAGCAGGGCGTCGACGTAGTGGCCCAGCAAGGTGAAGCAGAAGCCGAGCGCGAAGACGTCCACCAAGTCCGCGGCCAAGGAGGCGTGCCGCGGCAGCGCCACGAGGAGCACCGGCGCGAGCAGCAGCGCCGCGATCGTATTGCGGGTGAGCGTCCGCATGAAGGGCTCGCGCACTAGCGCGCTCCCGTCGCCGGCGCAGCCGGCTTCAGGTAATGGTCGAGCCAGTCGAGCACCGTGCCCCACCAGAGGCGCCGGTTCCGGGGCTTCAGCACCCAGTGACCCTCGTCCGGGAAATACAGGAACTTCGCGGGCACGCCCATGCGACGGGCTGCGGTGAACGCCTGGTAGCCCTCCGACAGGTCCACCCGGTAATCGAGCTGCCCGTGGACGAACAGGATGGGCGTCTTCCAGTTTTTCACGAAGTTCAGCGGCGACCACTTCTCGTACAGCGCGCGGTTCGCGTAGGGGGTTCCGCCGAACTCCCAGTCCGTGAACCACAGCTCTTCCGTGCTCCCCGCCATGCTCACGGTGTTGAACACTCCATCGTGGTCGACGAGCACTTTGAAGCGGTCCGTGTGGCCCGCGATCCAGGTGATCATGTAGCCGCCGTAGGACGCACCCGCGGCGCCCATGCGGGTCGAATCGACGTATGGCAGCCGCGCCACCACGTCGAGGCCCTTCATGACGTCCTCGAACGGGTAGTCGCCCCAGTGCTGCGAGATCGCGTCGGTGAACTTCTGGCCGTAGCCGGTCGAGCCGTGGAAGTTGACCGCCGCCACGACGTAGCCGCGCGCGGCGAACATGGCGTAGTTCCAGCGTGCGCCCCAATAGTCGGTCCACGCCCCCTGCGGCCCACCGTGCACCAGGTAGACGAGCGGATACCTCCTCGCGGGGTCGAAGCCGGGCGGCTTCAAGATCCAGCCGAACACCGAGTCGCCGAGCGCGCCTACGAACCCGAATTCCTCCAGCGGCTTCGAGTCGAGGGCCGCCAGCGCCTGGTCGTTGTGGCGCGTGAGTTGCCGCCCGGACGCCCACACCTCGGGCGTCTGTGTGTTGCTCTGGTGCAGGTACACCACGGTCTTCCCGTCGGGCGTGAGACTAGGATTCGTGTTCAGCCCCGAGTTCCCAACTACGACGGAACGATGGAATGTGGGAACGTCAATGCGGTACAGATTGTCCCGCCCCCGCTCCTCGACGACGGCGAACACGCACCTCGAGTCGGGACACCACGTGTAGGAGCCCACGGAGAGGGCCCATCCCCGAGTCGCCTCGACGACGTTTCCACCTTCGGTCTTTCCATCCTTCCTCCCGACGAGCATCAGCCGCTGCCGATCGGCCTCAAACCCTGGTCGCTCCATCGAGAGATACGCCAGATAGCGCCCGTCCGGCGAGTAGCGCGGCGTGTTGTCGGCGCCGGCGCCCGTGGTGACGGCGTGCAGGCCGGAGCCGTCGGGGCGCACCGCATAGACGTCGACGTTGGTGTTGTCCGCCACGCTGGAGTCGGCGTGCATCGCGAACGCGATTTCCTTGCCGTCGGGGGACACCGCTACATCGCCGTCTCCGCCCGTCGCGATGGTGGGGGCGTCGTGGTCGAACGGGGTGATGTCCTTGGCGCCGTTGTCGGACAGGGTCACGAGGAACAGGTGCTGCCGCTTCCCGGCGCGCCAGTCGTCCCAGTGGCGCCAGAGGAGCCCGGTCCAGATGCGCGCCTCCGTCGGGTAGTCGCCGTTGCGGCGGTCGATCTCCTGGTCGGCGGGCCACTTCACGTCGCTCGTCACGATCAGCCCCTTGCCGTCGGGGAGCCAGGCTGGATCGGACACGCCGTCCGGGAGACTGGTCACCCGCCGGGCCTCGCCGCCCGCGATCGGTAGCACCCACAGCTGCGGGCCGGTCTGGCGCGTCGAGACGAACGCGAGCGTCGCGCCGTCGGGGGACCAGCGTGGCTGGCGGTCGGAGCCGGGCCCCTCGCTGAGCCGCCGGCTCTGCCCGGTCGCCACCTCGACGAGCCAGACCCGCGCCGTGCCGCGGTTTTCCTTGAGGGAGTAGTCGGTGACGGTGTAGGCGACCCACTTGCCGTCGGGGGACAGCTGCGGGTCGCTCACCGACTTGAGCGCGATGTAGTCGTCGAAGGTGATCGCGCGCTTTTGGGCGGAAAGCGCGGGAAAGGGGACAAGGGAAAGGGGAAACGCGATCACGGAGAGCGCCAGCAGCAGCTTCATGCGTCGTCCTTTCGAGAGCGACCGTCCGCCCGTGCGCCCGACCGCCACCTCAGTAGTCGGGATGTGTGAGGATCGCCTTGACGAGGTCGTCGAACACGCGCGACTCCGGGCTGACGAGGCCGCTCGCGTCGGTGTGGACGTTCCAGGCGCACAGCTCGTTCAGCGCCGTCGCTTCCTCGTAGGTGAGGTGCAGCACGTAGCCCCCGCCCTCGCCGTCGCCCGAGCGCTTGGCGTCCTGCAGCACCTGCTTCAGTACGTCGGGGAGGTGTCGGGCGCCCCGCACGGCGTCGAGCTGCTCGCGGGTGACGGCGAGATCCATGAACTCCCTTGCTTTGGCGGGTCGCGGGCGAAATCTTGTGTTTTCACCCTCGCCCCGCAAGGAAGCGCAATGCCGCGCACCGAGTTCATCGCCACGGCGTTCCACGTCCCCGAGCGGGTCGTCACCAACGACGACCTGGCGCAGATCATGGACACGTCCGACGAATGGATCACCCAGCGCAGCGGCATCAAGACCCGTCACTGGGTCTCCGACGGCGAGACCGGCGCGAGCCTCGCGACGGCAGCCGCGCGCAAGGCGCTCGCCAAGGCGGGCATGCGGCCCGCTGAGCTGGACTGCATCGTCTACTGCACCTGCACGCCCGATCACTTCGAACCCGGTAACGGCGTGTTCCTCGAGCGCGAGCTCGGCTTGAGCGACATCCCCGCCATCGACGTTCGTAACCAGTGCTCGGGGTTCATCTATGGCCTTTCGGTCGCGGACGCCTGGATCCGCACCGGGCAATACCGTCGCGTGCTGCTGGTCGGCGCCGAGGTGCATTCCCGGGGCCTCGACAGGACGACCCGCGGTCGGGACACGACGGTGTTGTTCGGCGACGGCGCGGGCGTCGCCATCCTCGGCCCCACCGACGATCCCGAGCGGGGCGTGCTGTCCACCCACCTGTTCGCCGACGGTCGCCACGCCGAGAAGCTGTGGGTCGACGCGCCCGGACTCGCGCACGATCCCTTCATCAGCGAGCAGCTGATACGTGAGGGAAAGCACCACGCGGTGATGGAAGGCCGCGAGGTGTTCAAGTACGCCTCGATACTGATGCCGCAATCGGTCGCCGCGGCGCTTGAGGCGAACCACGTGACCCCGGGCGACGTGAAGCTGCTCGTCCCCCACCAGGCGAACCTGCGGATCATCGAGATGGTGCAGAAGGCGGTCGGCCTGCGGGACGATCAGGTGTACACCAATATCGACCGGTACGGCAACACCACCGCGGCCTCGATCCCGATCGCGCTCGACGAGGCGCTGTGCGAGGGCCGGCTGGCGCGCGGCGACCTCTTGCTCCTCACCGCGTTCGGGTCGGGGTTTACCTGGGCGAGCGCGGCGGTGCGGTGGTAGGCCTCACCCGCCCGCTTCCGCCTTCAGCTCCTTGAGCTCCTGCGCCGCCGCGTCTCCGTGCGCGGTCCCGCGATACCGGTCCGCGAGTCGGGCCAGCTCCACCTTGAGCCGATCGCGCCGGCCGCTCTTGCGGTAGAGATCGATCAGCGCGTTGCTCGCGGCATACTGCCGCCGCGGGTCGGCGCTGCGCCGGCGCGCCTCGAGATACTGCTGTTCCGCCCCCGCGGGGTCGGCGAGGTGGCGCTCCAGCAGCTCCGCCAGCCTGATCCGCGGGTCGCAGTCGTCGGGATCGACCCGGACGAGATCCCGGAAGTACTCCGCCGCTTCGGCATACTGGCCGCGAGCGATGAGCAGGTCCTGCTCCGGGTAGCTGCGCGGCGGCGGGATATCGCCCGCCGCGAGCAGCGTCTTCGCCAGGAGCACGGACGTCCTGCTCACGCTGTGCGCGATCAGTCGCACACCGGCCACCGTGATGGGGACGTTCGCGACCAGCAACGCCACGAACACGCCGGCGGAGATCACACCATCGCGGAGCAGCTTGAACCACAGGGCGGAAAGGATGATGAAACACGCCGGCCCGAAATAGAGGGCGATGCGCAGGACGATCAGGCCGTCGTCTTCGTCCGTCACTTCACGTCTTGCCCCCACAGGTCGCGGTACACGATGGGGCCTTCGTTCAACGCCTTGATCCCCGCCTCGATCTGGCTCTTGTCCCCCACGATCACGATGTCGAAGTGATCGGGGTCGATGTACTGCCGCGCCACCCGCTGCACGTCGGCCGCGGTGACCGTGTTGATCCGCTCGGCGTAGTGGGCGAAGTAGTCGAGCGGCAGCCCGTACACCAGCAGCTCGCGGAACCTGGCTGCCGCGGCCGCCGTCGTCTCGAAGTCCGCCGGCAGGCCGAGCGTGATGTACGCCTTCGCCTTGGCGAGCTCGGCGTCGGGCACGGCCTCGTCGCGGATGCGCCGCAACTCCTTCAAGAACTCGATCAGCGAGCTGTCGGTCTTGGCAGTCACGACCGAGGCGCTGGCGACGAACGGGCCGGCCAGCCGGCCCGCCGTGAACTGAGAAAACGCCCCGTAGGTGTAGCCGTGCGTCTCGCGCAGGTTCTGGTTAAGCCGCGACGTAAACGACCCGCCGAGGATGGTGTTCAGGACCTGGAGCGCGAAGTAGTCCGGCGTCGTGCGCGCCACCCCGACGTGCCCGATGCGGATCACCGACTGTGCGGCACCCGGTTTGTCGACGAGGTATACCGCGCGGGACGCCGGCGCCGGCGCCGCCGCCCCAGGCAGGGCGGGCACCGACCCTCGCTCCCACGCGCCCAACCGCGCGGTGAGGAGCCGCCGCGCCGCGGCGAGCGTCACGTCGCCCACGATCAGGATGCGAGCCGCGTTGGGGCGGTAGGAGGCCCGATAGAACTCCGTCACGCGGTCGCGCGACAGCACGGTCGTGGAGGCCTCCGTGCCGTTGAGCGGGCGCCCGTAGGGGTGGGCCCGCCCGAACACGATCGCCGGGAACGCGATGCCGGCCATCGCCACCGGGTTGTCTCCCAGCTGGACGATCTGGGCGCGCCGCAGCTCCCGTTGCCGGACGACTTCGGAGTCGGCAAAGGTGGGCCGCAGCACGAGGTCCGCCAGCAGATCGAGCGCCGGCTCGAGGCGCCGCTTCGGAACGTGCAGCGACACCGTCGCCGCATCGTAGCTCGCCGCCGTGTTGAGCTGCGCCCCGAGGAACGCCGCCTCGTCCGCGATCTCGAGCGCCCCGCGCCGACCCGCCCCCTGCTGCAACATCGTAGCGGTGAAGGTGGCGAGGCCGGGCAGGTCCACGGGATCGCGCGCCGCGCCGGCGTCGAGCACTAGCTGCACGTCCACCACGGGCACCTTGTGCATCTCGACGACGGCGAGCTCGAGCCCGTTCGCGAGTGCCGCGGTCTGCACCGCGGGCAGCTTCAGCGCCGGTGGAGGAGGCAGCGCCGGCGGCTTGGCGCGATCGACCGCCTGCGCCGCCAGACTCGTCGCGCCGAGCAGCACCGCCACCACGCCACCCCCCAGCCCGGCCGTCTTCATGGGGTCACCCCCTGCTTCACCGCCAGCTCCGGCTTACCCTGTGGCACGACGCTCAAGACGACCCGATGCGCGTCGACCAGGTAACGCCGCACTGCTGCTTGCACGTCGACCGCGGTCACCTTGCGATAGCGATCCAAGTCTTTTTGGAAGTAATCCGGCGTCCCGACGAAATAGTTGTAGAAGTTGAGCTGGTCCGCCTTGCCGCCGAAGCCGCCCACGCGCTCCATGCGCGAGAGGAACTGCGCTTCGAACGTGTTTTGCGCCCGCTCCACCTCCCGCGGCGTCGGCCCCGCCAGGGCGAGCTTCCGCACTTCCTCGTCGATCACTCGCTCCAGCTCGCTCAAGTCGTGCCCCGGGCGCGCCGTGGCCCAGAGCTCGAACTTCCCGTCGATCCGCCCGCCGTCCTGGAACGCGACCACGTCCGTCGCGATCTGCAGCTCGTATACGAGGCGCTTGTACAGCCGCGACGACCGGCCCCCCGCCAACACATTGGCCAGCACGTCGAGCGTCGCGTCCCCGTCGGCGAACGCCTTCATGCTGTGCCACGCATCGTAGACGCGCGGCACCTGCACCCGGTCTTCCAGCGTGGCGTAGATGTCCGTCCCGAGAGTGACGGCCGGCGGCGGGGTGCGCGTCACCGCGGGGCCGCGTGGGATCTCCCCGAAGTAGCGCTCCACGAGCTGCCGGGCGTCACGCGGCGTGATGTCCCCGGCGATCGCGAGCGTGGCGTTGTTGGGGGTGTAGTAACTGCGGAAAAACCCGCGCACATCATCCAGCGTCGCCGCCTGCAGGTCGGCCATGGAGCCGATCACGGGCCAGTGGTATGGATGCTCGGGCGGGTAGAGCCGCTGCAGGATGTTCTCTTCCGCCAGCCCGTACGGCCGGTTCTCGTAGCTCTGGCGTCGCTCGTTCTGCACTACCCCGCGCTGTACGTCTACCTTCTCCGCGGTGATCTCAGGGAGCAGGAACCCCATGCGGTCCGAGTCGAGCCACAGCATCAGCGCCAGCACATTGCTCGGCGCATCCTCGTAATAGTTGGTCCGGTCCTCGGCGGTGGATGCGTTGTTGTCTCCCCCCGTCGCCTCGAGCAGCTTGTCGAACTCACCAGTCGGCACGTGCTGCGAGCCCATGAACATGATGTGCTCGAACAGATGCGCGAACCCGGTGCGCCCGGGCTTCTCGTCCGCCGAGCCGACGTGATACCACATGTTCACCGCCACGAGCGGCACCGAGTGATCCTCGTGCAGCAGCACCTGCAGCCCGTTGGGCAGCGTGAACGTCTGGTAGGGGACCCGCAGCGACTGGGCGGAGAGGCGGTCGGACGGTCGGGCGGTCAGGAGCCCCAGCAACGCCGCCGTCGCGGTGGCGATGTTTCGCATCATTACTCCTCTGATTCCGAAGTGTACGAAACAGTTGCAAGCTGCGCCGTCGTCCTTCCCCTTCCCTTCCCCTTCCCATTCCCCACCCTGCGACCGCGCTGTGTCGAGCTGCGGAGATTTGCACCCGAAACAGTGCCCCTGCAACTTGCGTACGGGACCCGACAAGGAGAAACGATGATCATCGGGCTGGGATTGTTGGTTGGTGGCGCGGCGTTGGGCGGCGGCTTCGTGGCGGCGCGGAATTTCGTGCGACGCCGCTTGCGCTACGTCGATGCGGTGCAGCGGCCGGCGGCGCCCGTCGTGGCGGGGCTCGCGGCTACGGCGATCGCGCTCCCCGTGGCGCTCCTGCCGGTCGTCACGGTGGCGACCGCGGTGGCGTTCGGGGTGGGCGTGGCAAGCGGGGTGGCGAGCGGACGGAGGCAGCCGCAACCCTAAACGACTCGCAACTCCTGCATCACGCCGCCGGACACCTCGGGCCGGCCCGCCACGCTGCGCAACGCCCGCACCGCGTCGTTGGCGAACGTCTTCCCGGCTCCCTTCTCCACTTCTTCGAGCGCGCTCCACTTGGGGAACGCAGCGCGCACCGGCGTCGCCATCTGCAACGTCTCGAACGCGTCCGCCACGGCCAGGATCTTCACCGTGACCGGGAGCGGCAACGCCTCGATGTCCCAGTCCTCTCCCACGATCTCGTAGTAGTGCCCGTACTCACTGATGATCTGGGCCGCGCCGCGCATCACGCGCGCCACGGCGACCGCCGGGTCGGTGACCGAGCCTGACAGCAGCCGGAGCAGCCGCTGATCGCGCGTGCCCACTTCGTGCAGCAGCGCCGCCACCCGCAGGTTCTCGAGGTCCTCTTCGGGGAGCCTGAGCTCCCGCGCCATCGCCACCGCCACCTCCGCCACGCGGTTCGAGTGGCCTTGCTGGGTTCGCTCGGTGGATTCGATGTGATAGGTGAGCAGCTCGAGGATCGCGAGGTAGGCATTCTTCACGTCGCCCAGGCGCGTCTGCCGCTGCTCGGCGAGCGTGCCTACCACGTAGCCCGTGAGGATCAGAAACCCGGCCCACGGCGTGAGCGCGAGCAGGGCGTCGCCGTAGAACCCCGGCAGCATGTCCAGGCCCTGCACGTTCTGATAGAACGCCACCAGGGCCACGACGAACAGCCCAGCCAGGACCGCGAACCGCCGGCCGCCGTAAAAGCCGGCGAGGATCATCGGCAGATAGTAGAAGCTCAGGAACGCGAACTTCTGCTCTACGAAGGCGTGGATCGCCACCATGGCGAACACGAGGAGCAGTACGAAAATCCGCTCGAAATGGCGGAAGAAGAAGAACTTGGCGCGCTCCAGTAAGCGTGGCTGGACCACGGAGACTCCTCGCGTCGAATTGTCGTTGGGCGCGCTCCCAAGGTAGAAGAGCGGCGGGCCGGCGCAATACCCAGTCAGGTCGTCCTGAGGGCGCCCCGCACATTGTGCGGCGGGAACTCGACGATCTCGGCGCGCGCGACCCCCGCCGTCACGTAGGGGTCCTCCGCCACCACCGCTTCCAGGGTCGCCCGGTCGGGGGCGACCGCGATGAGGACGCCACCGTCCGGCGGGTCGCGCCGCGCCCAGGCGTGAAACACGCCGCGCGCCGCGTGCGCCTCGAGGTGGCGAACATGTGCGGGACGCACCGCCTCCACTTCCGGCAACGGCCGCGTGTACTCGAGCAGGACGACAAAGAGCATCGCTTCCTCGTAACCAGAACAGGTGAGCAAGGGGAGCTGCGGGTAGCGCACGAACTGCACATCAGTGTCGGCGCGGCGACAGCGGAAGAACGCCGACCCACGCCGGTTGGCGACCGACCGCATCCAACGGCACGTGAAGCACAGACCCACTGAGCCGGCATCGCTCATGCGCCGGAAGCTACTCTGGCGTTTTCGTCGCACCATTCCCCATTTTGCGCCATGAGCAGCGACGCCACGACGCCCGAGCTGCCGCCGGGCCTGCTGGAGGAGTACCTCACCGGCATGCGCCGCCAGCTCGGCGAGCTCGCCGGGATCGCCGACGACCTCGACGTTGACGGCGGCGACACACGCGCGCTCGAGCAGCTGCGTCGCGAAACCCACAAGATCCACGGCTCCGCCGGGTCGTTCGGGTTCTGGAGCGCGTCACGCCTCGCCGCGGGCATGGAGGAGACCGCGAAGGACTGGCTCTCCCGCCCGACCGACACCGACGTGGACCGCGGCTCGCTCACCCGGTGGTTCGTCGTGCGGCTCGCCGAAATCCTCCGGCTCGACGTGCCGACGACCCAGCGGGCCGACCGCCCGAGCGGTCCGATCCTCCAGGCGGACCTGCTCAACGTGCCCGAGGTGATCGTGGTGGAGGACGATCCCGCACTCGCCGAGCTGCTCGAGTACGGGCTGCGCTCGCGGGCGTACCGGTTCGCGTGCTACCGCGACGGCGGCGAGGCGCTCGGCGACCTACTGGCGCTCGAGACCGGAGAGTCGCACCCGCTGCTGCTGCTCGACGTGGACCTGCCCGTGGTGGACGGCTATGCCATCTTCGAGGCGTTGGAGCGGGAGCGGCCGGGCGCCTACCGTGTGGTCTTCACCACGGCGCGCGGGGACGAATCCGAGCAGCGGCGAGGCCTCGAGGCGGGCGCGCTCGAGTATCTCGTGAAACCGATCAGCCTGCGAGTCGCACTCGAGAAGATCCACCGCTGGGTGGGGAGGTGACGCGGCCGCCGCCGGACGGCAGGCTCTCCGGTTGGTGTCGCAGCGGCGCTCTGGCTTTTTCGCCCACGGTTTCCCCATCTTGATGGCCATGACTGACCGGGGGACGTCTCCCGAGCTGCCGCCGGGGCTGCTCGAGGAGTACCTCGCGGGGATGCGCGCCGAGCTGGCGACGCTCGCGGCGATCGCGGAGCGTCTCGCCGCGGCATCGGACGATAGCGAGGCGCTCGAGGCGCTGCGCCGGGCGACGCACAAAATCCACGGCTCCGCCGGCTCCTACGGGTTCATGGAGGCGTCGCGGCTCGCTGCCGGTATGGAGGCCACTGCCAAGGACTGGGTGGCGTGGCCGGGCGACCCGGAGGTGGAGCGTGGCCCCATCACCCGGTGGTTCGTGGCGCGCCTCGCCGAGATGCTCGGCCTGCCGGCGCCCCGCGCTCCGGCGGCGCCTGTGGCGACAACGCCACCGCTCCCGCCGGTCGGCTCCCCGCCTTCCCCACGTCCCCGCGCGACCCCGCCGCCGAAACCCGCCCCCCCTCCCAAGCCGCAGCCGTCCCCCTCCCCGGCACAACCTCCGTCCCGCCCGCCGACACCAGCTCCGCCGCAACGTCCGCAGCGCCGGGCCGCTACCTCGCCACCTGCTCCCAGCGCGAGTCCAACTCGGGTGCCGCGGCCACGGACTCCCAGTCCCCCGACCCCCCCGACCGCCCCCGCTCGGCCCGCACCAGCGCAGCCTGGGTCAACCGACCTGCCGTGGGTAACTCCGCCCTCGCCCGCGCCGACGGCGCGGCCCCCGGCACGCGCGCCCGCGCCGCCAGTCAAGCCCACGACGCCTCAGCCGACGGCCGAAGCGCTCAGGGTGCCGGAGGTGATCTACGTGGAGGATGACGCGGCGCTCGCCGAGCTGCTCGAGTATGGGCTGCGGGCGCATGGGTACCGCTTCGCGGCGTACCGGAACGGGCGCGAAGCGCTGCGCGAGCTGCTGGCGCTCGACGTGCAGGGCACTCATCCCCTGCTGCTGCTGGACGTAGACCTCCCGGCACTCGACGGCTACTCGATCCTCGGCGCCTTGCAGCGGGAGCGTCCCGGCGTCTACCGCGTCGTCTTCACCACGGTGCACGGCACGGAGGAGGAGCAACTGCGCGGCCTCGAAGCCGGCGCGCTCGATTATCTCGTGAAGCCGATGAGCTTGCGCGTGGCGCTCGAGAAGATCAAGCGCTGGGTGGGGAGGTGACGAACCGCCAGTTCCTCCTCATCGTCGCCGCCGCCCAAGGCGTGCTGCTCGTGGCCTTGATCGTCCTCATCATCCTGAATCGCTGGATCCGGCTGCGCCGGAGCGCCAAGCTGCATCCGCGCCGCTTGGAGCTCGACGCGGTGATGCGGCGCTGGACGCTGAGCCAGGCCGGCGCGGACGACGTCCTCCGGGGGCTGTCGCGCCTGCCCGTGTCGCTCGCGATCGACGCGCTCGTCAACTGGTCGGCGCGCGTGGCAGGCGAGCGGTGGCAAGAGCTGTCCCACGCCCTCGAGCACCAGTGGTGGGCCCGGGTGGTACGCGCCAACTGTCGATCGGCGCGCTGGTGGCAGCGGCTCGAGTGCGCGCGCTTCCTCTCGGTGGCGGCGACGCAGCGCGACATCGGTCGCGTGCTGCGGCTGTTGCGTGATCACCATCCAGCGGTGCAGATCGCCGCCGCGACAACGCTCGAGCGCCTGACCAGTCCGGTGCTCGTAACCGCCGCTTTGGAGCAACTGCCCTTCCTCGGCCCCACGGTGCAGGCATACTACGCGAGCGTGCTCAAACGCGCGCGCCCGGCGGTGCTGCGACACTTGCAGCAGCTGTTCCGGCGACTGGACGATCCCAGGCTGCCCCGCATCATTGAATTCGCGGGGCGACTGCAGGAGCCGGTGCTGCGCGAGCCGTTCACGACGCTCGCCACGCATCCCGATGCCGAAGTCCGGACCCAAGTCGCCCGCGCCCTGGGCAGGTTTCCGCACAAGGAGTCGGTCGCCGCGCTCGGGTACCTCGTGCAGGACGAGGCCTGGCAGATCCGCGCGCAGGCGGTGCGCTCGCTGGGCATGATCGCCGACCCGGCGACGCTCCCGCTCGTGCGCGAGGCGCTGCGGGATCGCGAGTGGTGGGTGCGGTTGCGCGCGGGCCTCGCCCTCACCCGCTTCGGCGCCTTCGGCCGGAACGTGCTGCTGGAAACAGAAGTGGGCGTGCACACCGAGGCCCGAGACATGGCGCGGCTCATCCTCGGCCTCTCGCCCCAGGCCCTGGCGGAATACGCCGCGTGACGCACGTCATCCAGGCGACCGATCTCCTCATCCTCGCCTACTTCCTCGGGCTCAACTCGTTCTACGCGCTGCTGCTCGTGCTCTCGATCCCGGAGATCTGGGAGCAGACTCGGCTGGCCGAGGACGAGGACTTCCAGCGGCTGATGCAGAGTGACGCGCTGCCGCCGATCACGATCCTGGTCCCCGCCCATAACGAAAGCGCCACTATAGAGACGAGCGTCACCGCGATCCTCACGCTCGAGTACCGGAGCTTCGAGATCATCGTGGTGAACGACGGCTCCAAGGACGATACGCTCGAGCAGCTACGGCACGCGTTCCAGCTGTACGAGGTTCCGCGCACCTATCCGGAGGGGATCGCGACCAAGCCGATACGCGCCGTGTACCGCTCGCGCACTCGGACCCGGCTGCTCGTCATCGATAAGGAGAACGGAGGCAAGGCGGACTCGCTCAACGCCGCCATCAACGCGAGCCGCTTCCCGCTCGTGATCGCGGTGGACGCCGACACCCTGATCGAGCCGGACGCGCTGCTGCGGCTCACGCGGCCGTTCCTCCTCAGCAGCAAGATCGCCGCCGTCGGCGGCACGGTCCGGGTGGCGAACGGCTGCACCGTCGCCGATGGCCGCGTCACCGACGCCAGAGTGCCGCGCCGCTTCCTCCCGGGCATCCAAGTGGTGGAGTATCTCCGGGCGTTTCTGTTCGGCCGGCTCGGCTGGAACCGCTTGGGTGGCAGCCTCGTCATCTCCGGCGCGTTCGGGCTGTTCCGCAAGGAGTACCTCCACGCCATCGGCGGGTACCACGTAGACAGCGTCGTGGAAGACTTGGACCTAGTCGTGCGGCTGCACCGCCACCTGCGGCGGCAACGCATTCCCTACCTCATCCCCTTCATTCCCGATCCTGTGGCGTGGACGGAAGTGCCGGAGTCGGGCCGGATCCTGGCCCGCCAGCGGGAGCGCTGGCATCGCGGCCTCCTCGCCGCGATGTGGCAATACAAAGGCACGCTCTGCAATCCCCGCTACGGTCCCGTCGGGCTGATCGCGATGCCGTTTTTCACGTTCGGCGAGGCGCTCGCGCCGCTGATCGAGGTGATGGGTTACGTGGTGACGATCGCCGGCCTCGCGCTGGGCGTGGTCGATCTGCCGTTCGCGCTGCTCTTCGTGCTCGTCGCGTGGGGCTACGGCATGCTGCTCTCGCTGTGGGCGGTCGTGCTCGAGGAAGTGAGCTTCCGACGCTATCGGCGGATCGGCGACCTGGCGCGACTGCTCGCGTACGCCATGCTCGAGAACTTCGGGTATCGGCAGCGAACCGTGTGGTGGCGGCTCAAGGCGTTCTTCACGGTGTGGAAACACCGCCAGGTGTGGGGGGAGATGACCAGAAAGGGATTCGAGTCGGCAGGAAAACAGGTTGCGGGACAGGCGAGAGACTAGGCGCACAGACGCGCAGCGGTGAACTGATGCAAGCGAACAGGCATTACCTGCTTACTCTCGACTGTTTACCGCTGTGCGTCTGTGCGTCTAGCTTTTGCATTTCCCTCTGTTGCAACCCGTTCGGCATCCCGTAACACCCGCAGCACATTCATCCCCGCGACCTTGCGTACATCCTGTTCGGTCCAACCTCTCCTCAGCAGCTCCGCAATGAGATCCGGGAACTTCGACACATCCTCGAGCCCCACGGGCACCTCGGTGATGCCGTCGAAGTCGGAGCCCAGGCCCACGTGGTCCGCGCCGACCACCCGCCGCAGGTAGTCGATGTGGTCCGCCACCTGCTGCAACGTGGCCTTCGGAGCGCGCGCCCGCCACGTCCTCAATGAGTCGCGGATCGCCGCCGTATCGGTCCCCGCCGCCTTGAGCGCACGCACCCGGGGCTCGAGGCTGTCCTCGTATACCCGCACCGCTTCGGAAACGAAGCCGGGGTTGAAATTCACCATGACGATGCCGCCATTCGGGGCCACCAGCCGCAGAATCGAGTCAGGCACATTGCGCGAATGGTGTGACAGGGCGCGCGCCGACGAGTGAGAAAACATGACGGGGGCGCGAGCGGCGTGCAGCGCATCGGACATCGTGCCGTCGTTCACGTGCGAGAGGTCCACCAGGATCCCGAGTCGATTCATCTCGTGCACGACTTCCCGGCCGAACGCCGAGAGCCCGCGCCGCGCGGTATCAGTCGAGGCGGTCGCCCAGGAGAGACTGCGCCAGTGCGTGAGGGTGATATAACGGACGCCGAGCGCTGCGAACATCCGGAGCGCGCCGAGCGAGTTCTCGATGGCGTGCCCACCCTCGATGCCGATGAGGCACGAGATCTTCCCGGCGGCGAAGTTGCGCTCCACGTCCGCCGCGCTGTAGGCCATCGCGAGGTCGCGAGGATACTTCGCGCACAGCCGTTTGATCAAATCGATCTGCTCGAGCGCGTACACCGCCGGGTGCGGCCCCGAGTCCATGGTGGTGACGGGCACGTAGGCAGCCCAGAACTGTCCTCCCACCGCGCCGGCGCGGAGCTTGGGGATGTCGGTCATCAGTTTCGGCTGCGGGACTGCGAAGTCCACCGAGTCGAGCCCACCCCGTTCCCGGATCGCGTCGGGGATGTCGTTGTGGCCGTCGATCAGCGGGACGGCCTTCAGGATGCGCAACGCTTGTGCGCGGTAGTCCTGGGCCGACAGACGGAACGATGGAACGATGGAGAGGGAGACCGCCAGCACCCACAGCTTCAGCCGTCGCAACGTTGCGGCGTTCCATTCTTCCATCTTTCCCTCGCTTTCCGGCCCGAAAGCTGGCGTCGCTCCTGTCGGTTATCAAGATTAGGTTTCCACAAATGCCCGACGCCAAAGTAAAGATCGGCTTTGATCTGAACGGCGAGTCGGTCGAGGTCGCCTTCGCGCCGCACAAGACGCTGCTTGAAGTGCTGCGCGAGGACCTCGGGCTCACCGGCACGAAGCACGGCTGTGAGCTGGGCGAGTGCGGTACCTGCGCCGTGCTGGTGGACGGCAAGCCGGTCCTCTCCTGCCTCGTGCTCGGCCTCGCGTGCCCCGGGCGGCGCGTGAAGACCGTCGAGGGGATGGCGGTGAGCGGGAAGCTCCATCCGCTCCAGGACACGTTCGCCGAGCTGGGCGCGGCGCAGTGCGGCTACTGCACCCCCGCGTTCCTGCTCGCCGCCGAAGCGCTGCTCGCCGAGCACCCCAAGCCGTCGCGCGACGAGATCAAGCAGGCGCTGTCGGGCAACCTGTGCCGCTGCACGGGATACGTGAAGATCTACGAGGCCGTGGAATTGGCCGCGGCGCGCATGCGGGGGGAGCAGGCCGAGCCGGCGCGGGAGACCCTGTATGGGCACCCGTAAAAAGGCGGCGGTCAAAGAAACGGCGGCGGTCGGGCGGCCCGGTACGCCGTTTCGAGTCGTCGGCAACGCGCTCCGCAAGGTCGACGCGACGGCCAAGGTCACCGGCGTGACCAAGTTCGCCGACGACCTGTTCCTGCCCCGCATGCTGTACGCCAAGCTGCTCCGGAGCCCCCACCCCCACGCGCGCATCACCGCCATCGATACGTCGCGTGCCCTGACGTTGCCGGGGGTGAAGGCCGTGCTCACCGGCCACGACCTGCCGATCCCGTTCGGCATCCTGCCCGTCAGCCAGGACGAGCACGCGCTGGCGCTCGACAAGGTGCGCTTCGTGGGCGATCCCGTCGCCGCCGTCGCCGCCGCGAGCGAGGAGGTCGCGACGGCGGCGCTCGATCTGATCGCGGTCACGTACGAGCTCGAGCGGCCGATCACCGACGCGGAGGACGCGGTGGCACACCCCGAGCCGCGCATCCACGACTACGGCGACCTCGGGAACCTCCACAAGCTCGTCAACTTGGAGTTCGGCGACGTCGAGCAGGGCTTCGCCGAGGCGGACCTGGTGCGCGACGACCTGCTGTTCTTCGAGGGCAGCACCCACCTGCCGATGGAGCAGCACGCCGCGGTCGGCGACTGGTCCCCCCCGCCCGACGGGAAGCTCACCCTGTGGAGCTCGACCCAGACGCCTCATTACGTGCACCGCGCCCTCGCCAAGGTGCTCGAGCTGCCGCCTGCGAAGGTCCGCGTGATCGCCACGCCGAACGGTGGCGGCTTCGGTGGCAAGAGCGACCCCTTCAGCCACGAGCTCGTGGTGGCGAAACTCGCGATGCTCACCGGCCGGCCGGTGAAGATCACCCTCACCCGCGAGGAAGTGTTTTACTGCCACCGCGGCCGCCACCCAACGCTGATGTGGGTGAAAACCGGCGTGAAAAAAGACGGGGCGATCACCGCCATGCACTTCAAGTCGCTGTTGGACGGTGGCGGCTACGGCTCTTACGGTGTCGCGAGCACGTATTACACGGGGGCGCTACAGACCGTCACGTATCACGTCCCACGGTACAAGTTTCAAGGCGCAAGAGCGTTCACCAACAAGCCGCCCTGCGGCCCCAAGCGCGGACACGGCACGCCCCAGCCGCGCTTCGCCCTCGAAGTCCATCTCGACAAGATCGCCGAGCAGCTCGGCATGGACCCGGCCGAGCTGCGGCTCAAGCAGCTCGTCCCGCCCAACTCTCTGACGGCGAACTGGCTGCGCATCGGCTCGATGGGACTCGGTGCCTGTATCCGCAAGGTGGTCCAAGGCTCCGGGTGGAAGGAACAGTTCCGCAACCTTCCCCACGGCAAGGGCATCGGGCTGGCGTGCTCGTCTTACATCACCGGCGCCGGCCTCCCGGTCTACTGGAACGCGATGCCGCATTCCGGCGTGCAGCTCAAGTGCGACCGCGGCGGCGGCGTCACCGTGTTCTGTGGGTCGACGGAGATCGGCCAGGGCTCGGACTCGATCCTCGCCGTCCTCGTGGCGGAAGTGCTGGGGCTCGATCCGTTCGACATCGCCGTCGTCACCGGCGACACCGACCTCACCCCCGTGGACCTGGGCTCCTACTCGAGTCGCGTCACCCTCATGACCGGGAACGCCTGCATTCAGGCTGCGGAGCGGGCGCGTGAGATGATCCGCCGTCACGCGGCGACCCAGCTCGCCGTCCCGGCGGAGCGCCTGGCGTTCGCCGAGCGGCGCATATTCGACGTGGCGGATCCGGCGTGTGGGCTCAGCTTCGCCGAGGCGGTGCAGCTCGCCGAGGCGGCGGAAGGCACCATCGGCACCGTCGGCTCTTATACGCCGCAGCCCTCGGCCGGCAAGTATCGCGGCGCGGGCGTCGGACCGTCACCCGCCTACTCCTACAGCGCCTGCGTCGCGCTGGTCGACGTGGACCCCGCGACCGGCATCGTGCGTGTGCCGCGCGTCTGGATCGCCCACGACGTGGGTCGCTCGATCAATGCGGCAAGCGTCATGGGGCAGATCGAAGGCTCGGTGTACATGGGCTTGGGTGAAGCCCTGATGGAAGAGATGGCCTACCGCGGCAACCGCAACGTGGTCCACAAGATCCCCAGCCTGCTCGAGTACAAGAGCCCCACGACGCTCGAGATGTGCGACGTCGTCACCTATGTCGTCGAGGATCCCGATCCCAACGGTCCCTTCGGCGCCAAAGAGTGCGGCCAGGGACCGCTCCTCCCGGTGCCGCCGGCGGTCGCGAACGCGGTGTACGACGCGGTGGGCGTGCGCATCGACGAGGTGCCGATCACCCCCGAAAAGGTCTTCAAGGCGCTGCGTCGCAAGGAGAAGGGCGAAGCGGCTCGCTACGGGCCGGACCAGTTCCCAGACATACCCTGGCCCGAGCCCACGCGTGTGGCTCCCCCCTGGGAAGGCGGTGACGGAACCGCGGCAGAAGGGGGTAAAGGCCGGCAGAAGGCGGCAGCGCTGGCCGCGCGGAAGCGCTGATGCTGCGCCTTCCCTCGTTCACCTATCTGCAGCCCAAGACGCTGCACGAGGCGCTCGCGATGAAGGTCGACGCCGGGCCGGACGGGGTGTTCGTCTCCGGCGGGACCGACCTCTACCCCAACATGAAGCGGCGGCAACAGGAGCCGAAGATCGTGATCTCGCTGATGGGGATCCCGGAGCTGCAAAAGACGGAAGGAGGGAACGACGGAAGGACGGAAGGTCGGACAGTGGTCGGGTCATGCATCACTCTTTCCGAGCTTGCCATCGTTCCTTCATTCCGCCGCGGCTATCCAGTCGTCGTCCACGCCGCCGAGCTCGTCTCCACGCCGCTGCTCCGCAACATGGGCACGCTAGGGGGCAATCTTTGCCTCGACACCCGTTGCAACTACTACGACCAGACGTACGAGTGGCGCAAGGCAATCGACTTCTGCATGAAGAAGGACGGCCACATCTGCTGGGTAGCCCCGTCCAGCCCGCGCTGCTGGGCAGTCAGCTCATCCGACGTGGCCCCGGTCATGGTCGTGCTGGGCGCCGAGTTCCGGCTGGTGGGCCCGAAAGGTGAGCGCGTCGTGCCCGCGGGGCGGCTGTACGCCAACGACGGCATCAACTACTTGACCAAGCACGCCGATGAGATCCTGGCCGACATCCGGCTGCCCGCGCCGGACGACTGGGACGCGACCTATCACAAGTTGCGACGTCGCGGCTCGTTCGATTTCCCCGTGCTCGGCGTCGCGGCGTGGATCAGGTGGGATGACCGCACGGTGGCGGACGCGCGCATCGTGCTCGGGGGTGTGGCGAGCCGGCCGCAGGAGATCGTCGAAGCTGGGAGGGTGCTCACCGGGACCGACCTCTCGGAGGAGGCGATCGCCGCGGCCGCGGACGCCGCGTATCGCCCCGCCAAGCCGCTGGACAACACCGACTTCGATCTGTCGTGGCGGAAACAAATGACGCGGGTGTACGTGAAAGCCGCGCTGCAAGAGCTGCGGCAACGCCGCACGGCTCCTGCGTGAGGGCGCGTCACGTCACCAGCGTTTCGATCTCCTCCCGCGCCTTCTCCAGCCGGTCGGCGATCTGCTTGCGCGTGGCCTCGTCGCGCGACCGCCAGCTCGCCCGGTACACCGCCTTCACCAACCGACCCACGGCGCGGTTCATGTCCGCCATCGCGCCGCCGAGCGCGCGCTCCACGGTGTCGTGCACGCGCTCGAAGATGTCGTCCACGACGTCCTTGTGCTCTTCCAAGAAGGTGCGGCCCGCGTCGGTGATCTCGTACACCTTCTTGCCCTGCACCTCGCGGGAGGTCACGAGCCCCTCGTCTTCGAGCCACTGTAGCGTCGGGTAGACGGTGCCGGGCGACGGCGAGTAGCAGCCGCGCAGCTGGTCCTCGAGCTCCTTCATGACCTCGTAGCCGTGGCGCGGCTTGTCTTTGAGGAGCTTCAGGATCACGTACTTCATGTCGCCCGATTCGAACCACTGGCGGCGCCGACGGCGCGGTCCGGCCCAGAAGAAGCCGCGGGGCCCGAACCCGAAGCCGAACGATTCCCATCCGAAGTGCCGAGGCATTGGATTTCCTCTAGTTGCGATGTAACGGCAAGATATACTTCCACGATATATCGTGTCAACACGTCGTAACCGGCCTCACATCCCCCCACCGCGCCCTCCGGCAACTTCCAAGGTCGCATAAACTTGTCGCGCCGGGTCGCGGCCGTAAATTGTAGCGCTCCCTGCCGATGCATGTCACGAGCGCCCTGGAAGGAGACCCGATGTCCGTGCTGGTGACCCCCCACCCGAGATGGGTGGCCGACCTGGATGCCGCCTTGGACCCGAGCCGCGAGGCGATCCTCGACACCTCGGTGATCGTGCACGCCTCCGAGAACCAACTGGTCGACGGCAGGATTCAGAACTTTCTTGTGGCGTTCTACCCGATCATCCGCGACTTCCCGCAATGGCTGCAGCTGCTGCTCGACCGCTCGCCCGAGGATGGCAAGGTCTTTTTCCGCGACAACATCCGCGTCGAGAAGCGGCACGACGCCATGTGGCGCGCCATGGGCGACGGCTTCAATGTCCCGAGAGAGCGCTTCCAGGTGCCCGAGCCGATGATCCCAGAAGTGGAGGAATTCCACGGCTATCTCACCCAGATGTGCCGGGGCGCGCAGTTCGGCGCCGCGGTGTCGGCCACGAACTACGCCGTGGAGGGCGTGGCGCAGAAGATCTCGGAGAAGGCGCTGCGGGGGCTCGCGAAGAACGAGAAGATCGGCCCGCGCGGGCGGTGGTGGCTGGAAGAGCACGCTAAGTACGACGACGAGCACCCGATCCACGCGCTCGAGATCATCAAGGGTTGCGTCAAGCGGGGTGAGGAGCCGCAGGCCATGACGGACGCGGCGCTCAAGAGCCTCACTCTGATGAGAGAAGCCATGATCGGCTCTTACGACTCATGAGCAAGGGTCGGCGCGCGTCGCCGACCCGGGGGCTCAGAGACCCCGCGCCAGCGCCCAAGGCAGCCCCGAAGCACCCGGCATTCGACCAGATGCGAGTGGCCACGGAAATCGTCGCGGCGCTCGCGGACGCAGTGGTCGTGACCGGGACCGACCGTCGGATCCTCACCGCCAATCGAGCGGCGGGCGCGTTGTTCGGCCGCCCCCTCGAGGACCTCCCCGGCACCGCGATCGACGACCTCGTCGTCTCGGCCGAGCGCCAGCACGTGGCCGAGCGCGAGCACCGCGCGGTCGAGGGCGAGGAGCAGCACTACGAGACGAAGGTGGTGCGGGGGAACGGCGAGGAGCGCAGCGTAGCCGTTTCGACCACCCCGCTCGTGATCGAGGGGGAGCTGCTCGGCACCGTCGCCACGCTGCGCGACATCACCCAGCAGCAGAGCGAACAGGAGACGCTGGCCCGCTCGGAGGCCCGCTACCGCAACCTGATCGAATCCGCATCGGACGCCATCGTGACGCTCGATGCCAACGGTCGGTTCACCACCGTCAACCACGCCGCGGAGATCGTGTCGGGCTACCGTCGCGGCGAGCTCGTGGGGCTGTGGTTCGCGCCGCTGCTCCCCGATGACGAGCTGCCCAAGGCACTCGCCAACTTCCAGAAAGCGCTGGCGGGGGAGACCGGGCTGTTCGAAAGTCAGTTCTACCGCAAGGATGGAGAGATTCGCTTCATCTCCATCACGTACTCCACGCCCCAAAAAGACGAGGAGGTCCTCTGTCTGATCCGCGACGTCACCGACCAGAAGATGCTGCAGGAGCAGCTCATCCAGTCGGAGAAGATGTCGGCGATCGGCCAGCTGGTGTCGGGGGTGGCGCACGAGCTCAACAACCCGCTCGCCGGGATTTCGGCGTTCGCGCAGCTACTGCTCTCCGAGAAGCGGTTCCCGCCCGATCAGCGGACCGCGGCGGAGATGATCTACGCCGAGGCGCGGCGCGCCTCACGCATCGTGCAGAACCTCCTCACGTTCGCGCGCCAGCATAAGCCGGAGCGCACGCCCACCCAGGTCAACCAGGTGCTGGACGATACGCTCGAGCTGCGCGGCTACGAGCTGCGGGTGCGCGGCATCGACGTGCAGCGCGACTACGACGAGCAGGTGCCGGAGACGATGGCGGACGCGCACCAGCTGCAGCAGGTATTCCTGAACCTGATCACCAACGCCGAGCAGGCGATGGAGCGCTCGGAGCGCGACAAGCAACGGCTCACGGTGCGCACGCGGCGCGCGGGCGACATGCTCCGTATCGACATCGAAGACACCGGCCCCGGGATCCCTCCCAACCTGCTCGAGCGCATCTTCAATCCCTTCTTCACCACCAAACCCACCGGCTCGGGCACGGGCCTCGGGCTCTCGATCTCGCTCGGCATCGTACGCGAGCACGAGGGGCGCATCTGGGCGGAAAACGCGGCCCAAGGTGCCCGCTTCGTGATCGAGCTGCCGATCATCGCCCCGCGCACCACCGGCGACTACCCCGCCGTGCCGCCCACGATCCCAGTCACCGATCGCCTGCACATCCTGGTCATCGACGACGAGGCCTCGGTGCGGGTCGCGCTGCAGCGCTATCTCTCGAGTCGGGGCCACGAAGTGGAGACGACCGCGAGCGGCAAAGAGGCCCTGGCGCGGATGCGGGAGGACGCCTTCGACGCGGTGATCGTCGACATGCGTATGCCCGACCTGTCGGGCGAGCAGCTGTTCCAGGAGCTGAAGGCCCGTGACGAGTCCTACGCCGAGCGCGTCATCTTTACTACGGGCCAGCTGGTGGACGACAGCGTGCGCAGCTTCCTCGCCTCCACCGGCCGGCCCTGCGTGCCCAAGCCGTTCGAGTTCGGCGCGTTCGACCAGGTCCTGCCGGCGCGGCGCACTTCGTAGGTCGACCGACCCGTCAGACCCGCTGGAGCCGCAGGGCGTGACGCAGCGTCCGCCGGGCGCTGCTCTGATCCTCCCGTTCGTGGCGCCGCGGGAACATGTGCTCCTCGCGCTCCGGGACCTTCCAGCTCACCGTCATCCGCTTCTGCTTCCGCATGAGCTCGATGGACACCGTCTCCCCCGGCTCGTAGGAGTGGAAGATCCGCATCGCGTGTGAGGGCGAGCTCGGCTTCCGCCCGCCGACGGAGAGAATCACGTCGCCGCTCCGCACCGGCAGGCTCGAGTCGCTCGGCGCCTTCACGACGAGGATCCCGTCCTTCGTGCCGAAGTACTCGCCGAGATCGGAGTTCAAGTTGACCAGCTCCAGATCGCCCCATGGCGTGCCGAACGCCAAGTCCCAGCCCTCCATCCCGGGCATGCGGGGCATGACCGTCGCGATCTTCGGCATCTCGAACCGGAACGTGGCACCCAAGTCTTCGGCGACCAGTGTCGCCTTCTTCGAGTCACTGCCGCGCCGGTACTCGATCTGCACGGTGTCGCCCGGCTCGAGCCTGCGAGCCAGCTCGACGAGCTTGGCCCCGGGACCCGATTCCTCCTCGTCCTCTGCCTTGGCGCCGGTGAGCGAGGTGCCGTTGAACTTGGTGATGACGTCACCCACCTTGAGCCCCGCCTTCGCGGCCGGCCCGCCCGGCGTCACCGCCGCCAGCTTCGCCCCGATCTTGTCCGTCTGAGAATCGGGCTCCGTGTTCACGATCACCCCGATCCGGCCGCGGTTCTCGGTGGAATAGGAGTAGGCATATGCCCGCGGCGCGCGCGGGGGACGGGGGGGACGAGGGGTGCGTTGCGCGTCGAGGCCCGCGGGCCAGGCGGCGATCACCGCCGCCGCGATCACGATCCACTTCCGCTGCATAACTAAAAGCTCCTTCGGGGCGTCACAGCCCCACATAGGCCACGCGAGTGACACGGACGCTCATGAGCTGCTGCATCGCGTCCACCCGCTCCTGCCATAGTTTCACGAGTTCGGCGCGGCGCACCGGGGCTTGGGGCGTCCCCAGCTGCGCCAGCTCGCCGTCGATGACGGCAATGCGGTCTTCCAGAACGGCCGCGAGCGCGGCCGTGCGACCGCTCGTCACCCGCCCGTCGGGATCGTAGCGGTCGAGCTCGGCCTCGAGCGTCGCCGACTGCTGCTTCACGCGCTGCAGCTCGGCGGCGTCCACCCGCCCCCCGGACGGCCGGACCAGCAGCAGCAGCGCGATCCCGGCCGCCGCGGCGAGGCTCCACGCACCCCAGCGACGCCGCCGGCGACGCTGGTCCGCCCGGATGGCGTCGCGCACCGCCGGCCACCGATCCCGGGCCGGCCGACGCACCGGCAACGCCTTGAGCGCCGCGATGCGCTGATACAGCGCGTCGAGCTCGGCCCGGCAGGCTGGGCAGGTCTCGAGGTGCTGTTTCGCCCACGCCGACGCCTCGTTCTCTTTGAGGGCCAGCAGGTCATCCATGGTGCAATGCATCATCACGCTGCTCCTTCCGCGTCCAGCATCCGCCGCAGCCGCGCGTGCGCGCGCGCCAGCTGCGACTTCGAAAAGCTCACCGTCTTGCCCATCTGCTCGGCGATCTCCTCGTGGGTATAGCCCTCCACGTCGTGCATCCAGACCACCGAGCGTGACGTCTCGCTCAACCGCTCGAACGCCCGTTCCAGGTCGATCTGCATCGGCACACCGCCCGTCGACCCCGGTCCGCCCGTCGACTCTTCATCCAGCTCTTCGGTGGCCCGCACCTGATTGCGACGGATCCGCATCAGCGCCTTCGACGCCGCGATGCGCTTGATCCAGCCCCACAAGTGCCCCTCCCCGCGGTATTGCTTGATGCTCCGCACCACCTCGAGGAAGGTCTCCTGCAATACGTCCTCGGCGTCCTCGGGCGTCCGCAGGATGCGGAGCGCGAGGTTGTACACGGGCGTTTCGAACGCCCGGTAGAGCGCTTCCAGCGCCTCCAGATCGCCCGCACGGGCGCGCGCGACGAGGATGTCGGGGACGGCGAGCGAGATGGTCATCTCCTGAAAGACTAAGATGCGTCAAGTACGCAATACGTCGCGGGAAAGCGTCACGAGACGTCGTCCGGCGACGTCGTCATCGCAGCGCGTCTTCGCGACGGCGTCTAACCGATTGCCATCCTGCAAGTTGCGACTATGTTCCAGCATGCCTGATCTCGATAACGCCACCCTGCATAACTGGCTGCACCACTGGCAGGACGAATTCGACGCGGCGTACCTGTATCTGGTGCTCGCGGGTCAGGAGCCCGACCAGAAGAAGAAGGAGATCTACGTCAAGCTGGCGGGCGTGGAGGAACGCCATACGCAGCTGTGGGAAAAGCTGCTGGCCGAGCACGGCCACCCTGTCGAGACAGGCCGAGCGCGGCCCTCCCTCAACGCGCGCGTGCGGGCGTGGTTCGGGCGCCAGTTCGGGCCCGGTTACCTGCTGCCGTTGCTGCTGCGGGAGGAGGGGCAGGAGGTGAAGGGCTACATGGACCTCCACGAGCAGTCCCGGCTCGACGACGCGCGCGACATCTCGCTCAAGCTCGCCAAGGAATCCGCGGCGCATGCCGAAACGCTGGCGCACCTCGCCGGACGGGCGAGCGAGCCGTGGCACCGGACGGAATCCGGCGGATACCTGCGCAACGTCGTGTACGGCTTCAACGACGGTTTGACGGCGAACTTTGGCCTAGTGGCGGGGGTGTTGGGCGCCGCCGCAGCCCCGCACTTCGTCCTGGTCTCCGGGATCGCGGGAATGATCGCGGACGCGCTCTCGATGGGAGCCTCGGGCTACCTCGCCGCCAAGAGCGAGCTGGAGGTGTACGCGCACGAGATCGCGATGGAGCAGGAAGAGATCCGGCTCATGCCCGAGGTGGAGCAGGACGAGCTGGCGCTCGTTTACCAGGCGAAGGGGATCGAGGCGGGCATCGCGCGCCAGATGGCAGCCGAAGTGATGCGCGACCCGAAGCGCGCCCTGGGTGAGCAGGTGCGCGAGGAGCTGAAGATCGGCGAAGCGCACGCCACGCCGTTCAAGGAGGGGTGGGTCACCGGGGTCTCCACGGCGGTCGGCGCGCTCATTCCGGTCGCTCCGTTCGTCGTGCTCAGCGGGCCGACCGCCGCATGGACCGCGTTCGCGGTCGCCATGCTGTCCCACTTCGCGGTCGGCGGCGCCCGCAGCTTTTTCACCGGCCGCGGCGTGATCCGCAGCGGAATCGACATGTTCGTGGTCGGGTTGGGCGTGGCGGCGGTCGGCTACTTCGTCGGGAATCTCGTGGCGGGAACCCTGTAGCAGGCCTTACACGACGAGGTTCAGCAAGCGGTCCTGCACGTAGATCGTCTTTCGGACCGGCTGGCCATCTACGAACTTCCGGACGGACTCATCCTTCAGCGCCTGCTCGACCACCTGCGCTTCGGTCGCGCCGCGGGAGATGGTGAGCCGGCCGCGCACCTTCCCGTTCACCTGTACCACGATCTCCACGTCGCCCGCCGCGGCGAGCCGCTCGTCGTAGGACGGCCAGGACGCGGACACGACCGACTGCTCGTGGCCGAGCGCGGCCCACAGCTCCTCGGCGAAATGGGGCGCGTACGGCGCCAGCATGACGAGCAGGGGCTCAACCGCATCCCGCGTCCCTGCTCCCTGCTCCCGCACGAGATTCACATACTCCATCATGGCCGCGATCGCGGTATTGTAGTCGAGGCCCTCGGTGTCCGTCGTCACTTTGCGGATCGTCTGGTGGAGCTTCCGCGCGACCGCCGGCGGCAGCGCCGAGGAGGGAGCCGGGCCGCGTGCCTCGTGCGCCAGCTGCCACACCTTGTCGAGGAACCGCCGGATACCGGTGATCCCCTCGTCCCGGAAGTCGCCGCCCTCCTGGAAGGGCCCAAGAAACATGAGATACATCCGGAAGGTGTCCGCGCCCCACTTCTGGAGGTAGGCATCGGGGATCACGACGTTGCCGCGCGACTTGGACATCTTCGCGCCGTCCTTGATGATCAGCCCGTGCGCCCGGAACTTCGGGAACGGCTCCTCGAAGTGCACGTGCCCGAGCTCCTGGAGCGCCATGGTGATGAAGCGCGAATAAAGGAGGTGGAGCACGGCGTGCTCGTTGCCGCCGATGTAGGTCGTCACCGGCAGCCACGTCTTGGTCCGGGGCGGGTCCCACGGCCGGTCGTCGAACTCGGTGGACGGATAGCGCAGGAAGTACCACGCCGAGTCGAGGAAGGTGTCCGAGACGTCGGTCTCGCGACGCCCCTGGGCCCCGCATTGCGGGCAGGGCGCGAAGTACCACTCCTTGTGCCGCGCCAGCGGACTCACGCCGGCCGCGTCGGGGCGGAAGTCCTCGATGAAGGGGAGCTCCACCGGCAGATCCTGCTCCGGCACCGGCACCGGCCCGCAGCCGTCGCAGTAGATGATCGGGATCGGCGGCCCCCAGTACCGCTGGCGCGAGATGCACCAGTCGTGCAGCCGGTACTGCACCTGGGGGGTCGCGAGCCCCTTGGACAGGAGCCAGGCCACGATCCGCCGGCCCGCATCCCGGCACGGCAGCCCGTCGAACTCGCCCGAGTTCATGAGCACGCCGTCTTCGCTGACGGTCGGCAACGGCCCCTCGGCACGCACCACCGGGCGGATCGGCAGCTTGAACGCCGTCGCAAACTCGAAGTCGCGCCGGTCGTGCGCCGGAACGGCCATGATGGCCCCGGTGCCGTACTCCATGAGCACGTAGTCTGCGATCCAGACGGGGATCGCCTCGCCGGTCGCCGGGTTGCGGGCGTAGGAGCCGAGGAAGACGCCGGTCTTGGCCTTGTCGCCCACCCGGCGCGTCACGATGTCGGTCGCCTGCGCCTCTCGGCGGTAGGCTTTGACCCGGGCGCGCTGCTCGTCGGCGGTGAGGGCGTCCACCAGCGGATGCTCGGGTGCGAGCACCAGATAGGTTGCGCCGAACAGCGTGTCGGGCCGCGTCGTGAAGACGGCGATCTTGTGGCCGTCGGGCGTCTCGAACACGAGCTCGGCGCCCTCGCTTCGCCCGATCCAGTTGCGCTGTAGCGTGCGGGTCGAGGCGGACCAGTCGAGCCAGTCGAGGTTTTTGAGCAGCCGCTCGGCGTAGCGCGTGATCGCGAAGAACCATTGCTCGAGGAAACGCTGCTCCACCCTGGTGTCGGGATGGCGCTCGCAGTAGCCGTTGATCACCTGCTCGTTGGCGAGAACGCTCATGTCCTTGGGACACCAGTTGACCGCGGCCTTCTTGCGGAACGCGAGCCCCGCCTTGAAGAGCTTGACGAAGATCCACTGGGTCCACTTGTAATAGCGCGGGTCCGTCGTGGAGAGCTCGTGCCGCCAGTCGAACATGCCGCCGAAGCGCCGCAGCTGGCGACGGAACGTCTCGATGTTCTTGGGAATCAGCTTCGCCGGGTTGGTGCCGACCTGTAGCGCGTAGTTCTCCGAGTGGATGCCGAACGCGTCGAACCCGATCGGCTCGAACACGTCGTGCCCCTGAAGTCGTTTGAACCGGCCGTAGATGTCCGCGCCCGTGAACGCGAACATGTTCCCCACGTGTAACCCTTCCGCGGAGGGATAGGGGAACATCATGAGGTTGTAAAACGGCTGGCGCGGCCGGTCGAGGTCGGGTTCGTTGGTGTGATCGGCGACCCAGCGTGCCTGCCAGCGCGCCTCCACCGCCTGCGGGTCGTAGATGGGGACCTGAGTCATAAGTGCATGAAACTAAACAGACTTGCCCCTGCGGGTAACCCTGCGTACCTTAGCGCTCCAACCCGCGCCATGACCAGCCGCACCCAGCAGCTCCGGCAGAGCTTCCTCCTCACGGGGGCGGCCGTCGCCCTAGTGCTCGTGATCACGTTCGCGGCCCTGTCCGGCAACAGCGCCCAGCGGACCGTCGAGCAGCAAGCGAAGGACCTGGGCCAGGATGTGGCGACCCGGGTCGCCACCCTCGTCAACCAGTACCTGCGCGAGCGCCGCCACGAAGCCGAAGCGCTCGCCTCTTCTCCCGCCGTGGTCCGGGCCGCGCTCGACGGCGCGCAGCAGGCCGTAAAGCAAAAACTGCCGCAGCGCGACACGCCCACCCTCGAGCGCATGTTCAACCAGCGCCGCGCGCTGGGCGGGGACGCCGACCTCGCCGCCTACCTAGGCGGATACGTCCAACGCTCCGATTACGCCGAGCTGTTCTTCACCGAGAGCCACGGATATACCGTCCTCTCCTCGGGACGGACGTCGGTCTTCGTGCAGTCGGACGAGGCGTGGTGGCAGCGGGCGGTGGCGGATGGTGTGTTCGAGGGCGCGCCGCGCTACGATTCGTCGGCGGCCATCGTGTCGCTCGAGTACGACGTCGCGATCCGCGCACCGCGGGCCACGCGGCCGCTCGGCGTGCTCAAGAGCGTCTTCGCGCTGGACCACCTGGCGCAGCTGCTCTCGGCCGCCGAAGTCGGCGGTGGCGCCATACTGCAGGTCGTGGACGCCGAGGGCCGCGTGATCGTGAGCGCGAGCCCAGGCGACGTGCTACACACGCTGGCGGATGCCCCGGCGCTGCCGCGCACCCAGCTGCCCGCGCAGACGACGCTCCGCACCGGCACGGCCGAGGAGCTCGTGGTCACGGTGCCGGCGAACAACGGCAAATGGTGGGTGGTGTTCCGCCAGCCGACCGCCACGGCGTACGCGGCGGCGCGCAGCACGCGCGCGAGCATCTTCTTGTGGGCGCTGCTCCTGTTCGGCGCGACGCTGGGCCTGCTCGCGCTGTTCCGCCATCGCCTCAACAAGCGCATCACCGAGCCGGTGAAAGCGGCGGGTGCGATCGCGAGCCGGGTGGCGGGCGGCGACCTCTCCGTGACCGTGGTGACCGAGCGGACCGAAGCGGCCGAGGTGGGCGATCTGCTCTCCTCGGTCCACACGATGGTCGTGGCGCTGCGGCGGCTGGTGGGCGCGATTCGCACGGCCGCCGACGAAGCCGCCGCGATGGCGACCGAGATCTCGGCGTCGACCGAGCAGATGAGCGCGTCGACAGAAGAGATGACGGCCACCTGCCAGGACTTGACCAAGCGCGCGGCGGAGCAGGCGCACCTCGTGCACGGGGCGGCGGACGATGCGGCCAAGATCCTTCACATCGCCACGGCGCTCGCGGCCGGCGCGGAAGACTCGGTCCGCCGCAACGCCGCCGTCGCGGACATCGCCCGCCGGCACAAGGACGTGCTCGATCAGAGCACCGCGCAGCTCGCCAAGCTCGCCGAGGAGGTGGAGCGGGGCGCCAAGGAAGCGGCCGCGCTGGCCCAGGCCTCGGCAGAGATCCAGAAGTTCGTGGTGCAGGCGAAGGCGATCGCGACGCAGACGAACATGCTCGCCTTGAACGCCGCGATCGAGGCGGCGCGCGCCGGGCCGCAGGGACGCGGCTTCGCCGTGGTGGCCGATGAGGTCCGGAAGCTCGCCTCGGTCGCCGCCGCGGCGGCGGGGGACACCGGCGATACGGTGCGCGGCGTGCTGGCGCGGGTCGAGGCCACGCGGGAGCGGCTCACGCACCTCGCCCAGGGCGGCGCCGCGGCGCGCGAGGCGGCGCACACCGCCGCGCAGGGCCTCGCCACGGTGGCGGCGGAGGCGCAGGCGAGCGACATCTGGAGCCGGGAGATCGCGCGGTCCGCGCAAGAGATGCGGGCCCTGGTGGAGGAGATCAGCGCCCGTCTCGCCACGGTGGCGCAGGGGACGGAGAGCCTGCTCGCCGCGGCCGAGCAAATCGCCGCCTCGAGCGAGGAGCAGAGCGCATCGACGGAGGAGATCGCCAGCTCGGCGAACCAGCTGGCCGAGGCGGCGGACCGCCTCACCGGCGCGGTGAAGTCGTTCCGGCTGCTGGCGGACGAGGTGCCGCCGCCCGAGCGCCAGGCGGCCGACTAGCCGCTCATCCGCCTGGGCGCCGCCTCATGGGCTCGAGCCTCGAGGTCCTCACAGCCGGAACCAACCGGCCTCAAGTCCCGTAGGAGTAGGCACATCCCGTCCTGCGCACCAACCCGCACCAGCCCGGAGCCGCCCTGAGATGAAGCGCCGTCCCATTATGATCCTCGCCGTCGTCGCCGTCCTGGGCCTAGGCGCGATGGCCGCCACCGGGAGGCTCGGGGGCAAAAAGAAGGAAGGGCCGAAAGCGGTAGGGGTGGCTCGCGGGTCCCTGGTCGATAAGGCCCTCGCCGTCGGCACCATCGAGCCCCGCGTCGAGGTCAGCGTCAAATCGATCCTGGCCGGCGTGGTGCGGCAGCGCTTCGCCGGAGTCGGTGACTTCGTCAAGCGGGGCCAGCCGCTCCTGGAGATCTCACCCAACCCGACCCCGCTGGAAATGGTGGAGCTGCGGCGCAACGTGGAGCTGCGCGAGATCGATCTCAAGAACGTGGAGCGCGAGCTGTCACGCCAGCAGCAACTGCGCAATCAGAATCTGATTTCCCCCGCGGACTTGGAGACGGCGCAACGGCAAGTAGACGAGTCACGCACGCAGTTCTCACTGGCGCAGGAGCGGCTGGCGTTACAGGAAGGCGGCAAGGTGCTGACGGGCGGCAAGCCGGTGGAGACCGTGGTGCGCGCCCCGATCGACGGCTACATCCTGGAGGACTCCATCGAGATCGGTGATCCCGTGGTGCCGTTGACGCCGTACCAGGCAGGCACGGTGCTGATGCGCGTGGCGGCCATGCGGGACCTGATCTTCCGAGGAACCGTGGACGAGATCGACGTGGGTCGGCTCAAGGAAGGCATGCCCGTAACGATCAAGATCGGCGCCCTGCCCAGCGCGAGCGTGAAGGGCCGGCTCGACAAGATCTGGCTCAAAGCGCACAAGCAGGAGCAGGCGACGGTCTTCCCGATCGAGATCGTCCTCACCGAGGTGGCGGGTGCCACGCTCCGCGCCGGCTACTCGGCCAATGCGGAGGTGATCATCTCTCGCCGGGACAGCGTGCTCTACATCCCGGAGCGGCTCATCACCCATCGCAACGACTCGAGCTTCGTCACGGTCCGCACCAGCCCCGGCAAGACGGCGGAGCGGCGGATCAAGACCGGCCTCTCCGACGCCATCAACATCGAGGTGCTGGAGGGCCTGCAGGCGACCGACTCGATTGTCGAGCCGCCGCCGCGCGAGATCACCTGACGTGTGGCGCGAGTTCTTCGCCGACCTGCGCGCGCAGAAGCTCCGCACGTCGCTCACCGTACTCGGGATCGCCTGGGGCACTGTGGCGGTGGTGGTGCTGCTGGCCTTCGGCGTCGGTCTGGAGCGGCAAACGCGCAAGCGGTTTCACGGATTGGGGGACCGCATCGTCATCCTCTGGGGCGGACGGACCACGCGGCCGTTCGCCGGCTTCGGTGATGGCCGTCCGATCCGCCTGCGGCCCGATGACGTGCAGCTGCTCGCCCACGAGGTCGCCGAGATCGAGTACATCAGTCCCGAGTTCATCACGCAGAGTGCCCGCGTGCGGCGCGGCGTCAAGGCCGCCTCGCCGGCCGTCACGGGCATCCTGCCCGTGTACGGCTACATGCGCAACATCATCCCCGAGGCAGGCGGCCGCTTCATCAACGATCGCGACGTCGCCGAGCGGCGGCGGGTGGCCGTGCTGGGCGACGAGCTCGCCAAGCTGCTGTTTGGTGACGAAACGCCGGTAGGCCGGCAGATATTCTTGGGCGACACCCCGTTCACCGTCGTGGGAGTGATGCGCCCCAAGCTACAGAACTCCTCCTATCAGCAGCGGGACAAGGACCGGATCTTCGTTCCGGCGACGACGCACTACGCCCTGTTCGGCAACCGCTTCTTGAACAACATCGTGTATCGCGCGCGCAGCTCGGAGGTCACCAAGCTGGCCGAGCGCCGGGTGTATGAGACAATGGCGCGCGCGTACAAGTTCGATCCGCAAGACAAGGACGCCCTCGCCTTCTGGGACACGAGCGAGTGGGAGACCCGCTTCGGCAAGATGTTCGTCGCGTTCAACATTTTCTTCGCGATCGTCGGGAGCTTCACGCTGCTGGTCGGCGGCATCGGGGTGGCGAACATCATGTATATCGTGGTGCGGGAGCGGACGCGTGAAATTGGCGTCCGGCGCGCCGTCGGCGCCACGCGGGCCGACATCCTGCGCCAGTTCTTCGCCGAGGCGCTGATGATCGTGACCATGGGAGCGACGCTCGGCCTGCTGCTCTCGCTCGGGCTCGTGGCCGCGCTAGGCGGGTTGCCGATCAAGGAGTTCGTCGGCGTCCCGACCATATCCCCGAAGGTCCTGGCGGCGACGCTCGCTTTACTCGCGGCGGTTGCGTTTGCCGCAGGCCTGATGCCGGCGCGGCGCGCGGCGGCGCTGGATCCGGTGGAGGCGCTGCGAACCTAGCCATGTTCTACATCCTGCTCCAAGGATTCATCGGCGACTTAAAGGCACAGCGTACCCGGGCCTTCCTCACCTTTTTCGCGGTGACCTGGGGAACGCTCGCGGTCGTGTTGCTGCTGGCGTTCGGCGAGGGCCTGAAGCGCACCATCCGCGACGGCCTGCTAGGTGCCGGCGAGCGGATTTTCATGGTGTACGGCGGTGAGACCAGCAAGTCGTTCGCGGGGTTGGGACAAGGCCGGCGCATCCGCCTCGTGGAAGAAGATCTCGACCTCCTCAAGAGCGCGATCCCGGACATCGACCGGGGGAGTGTCTCGTACGGGCGCTGGGGCACCGCGTTCCAGCTGGGCAAGACCCGCACCAACGCATTCCTCGAGGGCGTCGGTCCCGATCACGAGCCCATGCGACACATGGAGCCGGCGGAGGGCGGGCGGTTCATCAACGCGGTCGACATCGCACAGAAGCGGCGCGTGCTGTTCCTGGGCAACGAGCTGGCGGAGCGGATCTTCGGGAAAGGCGTGGATCCGATGGGCAAGAGCGTCGTGGTAGACGGCTTGCCCTTCACGGTGGTCGGGGTGCTGAAGAAGAAGTTCCAGGATTCGAGCAACAACGGGCCGGACGCCGACCGCGGCGTCATCGCCTACTCGACCTTTCGCACCATCTATGGCAACCGGTTCGTGAACCATCTCGTGGTGCAGCCGCGCGATGCGTCCCGGGCCCCCTGGTGAAAGGGGAGCTCTACCGAGTACTGGGGCAGAAGTACCGCTTCGACCCGCACGACGAGCGGGCCCTGGGCATGTGGGACTTCATCGAAAGCGAAAAGGAGAACCTCGCCGTCGGGCTCGGCATCCAGATCTTCATGGGACTCGTCGGGGTCTTCACGCTGCTCATCGCCGGCGTCGGGGTCGCGAACATCATGTACGTCGTGGTGAAGGAGCGGACCCAGGAGATCGGTATCAAGCGCGCGCTCGGCGCCCGGCGCGGGCACATCATGGCGCAATTCCTGTTCGAGGCCATGACGATCGCCGTCTCGGGGGGGCTGGTGGGCCTCGCGACGGCGGCGCTCATCGTGTTCGGGGTCGACGCGATCCCGACGCAAGACAACCCGGCGATGCAATACATCCTGAACCCGAGGCTGTCATGGCCCATCGCCTTCATCTGCGTCGGGATCCTGCTGGCTGTGGGGCTCACGGCCGGTATCCTGCCCGCGCGCCGCGCGGCGGCGGTGGATCCGGTCGAGTCGCTGCGCTACGAGTGAGGACGAGGGGCTACGAGATCACGACTCGCCTTCGTACTTGAACGAAACCTTGACCTTGGCGCGATAGCTCTCGACCCTGCCGTCTTTCAGCTGCATATCGAGTTGCGAGACCTCCGCCACCCGTAGGTCGCGCAGCGTCTTGGCCGCTCGCTTGATGGCCGCGGCGGCGGCTTTCTCCCACGACTCCGGGCTCGTCCCGACCAACTCGATGACTTTGTAGACGCTCTCTGCCATGTGAGACTCCTTGTCATGTGAGGTTGATCGGTGCCTCGAGAGACCGCGCTTAAGCTGCGGGCGACTCACCCGCCGGCGCAAGGTCATGGGACGCATTCGGACGCACCGCCGCGTAGAGATACTGGTCGTGGATTCGCCCCGCCTTGATGGCGCTGCACCGTAACAGCCCTTCCCGCACGTAGCCCGCCTTCTCAAGGACTCGCACCGACGCGGCGTTGTCGCTGAACGGGAGCGCGAAGACCCGCAGCAGGCCCAGTGATGCGAAGGCGTACGCCGTGACGGCGCCGACCGCCGCGGTCATGATGCCGCGCCCCCAGTAGGCGCGACCGATCCAGTAGCCGATCTCCGCCGAGTACCGCTCGATATCCTCGCCAAGCCGGAGCGCGATCCCGCCGACCGGCTCATCCGCCACCACGATCACGAAGCTCCTGGTTGGCGTTTGTGCGGTCACCGATCGAATGTAGGCAACAGCGCGCGCGGTATTGTAGGGATGAGGAAACAGATCCCGGAGGTTGAGCCAGACCTCACGGTCGTTGGCGTGGCGTGCGATGGGACCGGCGTCCGACTTTCGCCAGGTGCGCAACAGGCAGACGCCGCATTGGAGCTCCATGTCATCTCGAGGTAGGGTCGTGCGGGTGGCGTACCATCCGCCGTGGCTCCCAGTCTAGGTTTGGTTTGCGGACCAATGAGCGAGCACCAAGGTCCAAGCGGGCCCACCGTTGCCGACGAGAATAGCAGCCAAGAAGGCGGCCTGTGCTTGGTCGGAGTCGGTCAGGTGGAAAGCGAGGCCGAGCAGTCCAAACCCGAGGAGCAACCAAGCGCAGCACACGAGGGCCAGCAGACGGGCGCGTCGGCCAAGCAGGGGTGCAGCACCGGCGCGGTTCGTGGCGCGGCGCAACTCTTGTTGCTTGCGCTCCTCGGGGATGTCAATCAGCGGGATAGTGGTCATCGCGCCTGCACTGGTCGCTGCCTAACGACGTGCGCCTAAGCAGCGCCGCTGGCGAAACAGTAGTCATTCCCTAATGTACGCGCCACCAGCGACGCCGAGGAGACGTGGCACCGCGGCCGCGCATCCGGACCCATATTCATGGCGGCACATGCTCCTGGACGACATCCATGAACGAACGAGACGTCACACGTCGCCGCTTTGTAAAGCAGTCACTGGCTGCCGTCAGTCCAGCCACGCTGACTGCGAGCGCGCTGCCGTTGGTGCCAGCGCACGCCGAGTCCGGACCGGCGCGCCTCACAGTCGTTTGTGTCGGCGCGCATCCGGACGATCCGGAGTCGGGGTGCGGCGGGACGCTGGCGCGTTACGCGGCACTCGGGCACGCGGTGACGGTCGTCTACCTCACGCGTGGGGAGCGCGGCATCTCCGGCAAATCTTTGGAGGAAGCGGCAACGATTCGTTCCGCCGAAGGCGAGGCCGCCTGCAAGATCATGGGCGCGAAGCCGTTGTTCTTCGGCCAGATCGACGGCGCCACCGAGGTGACCCACGCGCAGGTGGACGTGATGCGACGACTGCTCGCCGCCAGCAATCCCGACCTGGTGTTCACCCACTGGCCAGTGGACACGCACCTGGACCATCAGGTCGCGAGCGTGCTGACGATTCGCGCCTGGATGGGGCTGCCGACGTCGCGCCTCTACTTCTTTGAAGTCAACAGCGGCAGTCAAACGGAAGGCTTCTTGCCGAACACCTACGTGGACGTCTCGTCAGTGGTCGACCAGAAAAAGGCCGCCCTGTTCGCGCACGTCAGCCAGGACGGCCAGGGCATCTGGCGGCAGCACCACGAGATCATGGCGCAGTGGCGCGGCCGTGAGGTCGGTGTGGTCGCCGCCGAGGCGTTCGTTCATCTGGGCCGCCTTGATCACACCAGTAACCTGCCTGGCTTGTAATCGCCCCTCGGCACAATGAGCCCTCGAAAGCCCAGCGCGTGCTCTTGATGGACAGGCGGTTCGTGACCATCGCGCTTTCCTCCCCTCGTGCTACTCGGGTCGTCACGGCTGGTAGCCTGGCTGTCCGCCTAACAGACGGCGCTTAAGCGGCAGGCCGCTGCTAGTGCTCGCTCCCAAGATCCGAGACCCGCTGCCGCCAGAGGCGGTTGAGTTGAGTCTCGGGGACGTTGAGCAGGCGCGCGGCGGTGGTGAGGACCGCGCGCGGGTCCCGTCCGGCACTCGCCCAACTGCGAACGCCGGCGATGCCGCCGACATCGTACACCATCTTGCACAGGACAGCGAAACCGTCGTACCCGACGTCGAGCGCTCCCTTTCGCAATGGCGGATTGGCGAGCACACCCTCGAGCGTGAGATCGGGGTGCGCGTCGAGGTATTGCTTCAGCCCTGGCAGGAGATCCTTGAAATCGAGCCCCGCGGACCCTCCGACCCAGGTCATCAGGCCTTCCTGCACGAGCCCGGCGGCGTTGAGGGACGCGAGAAAGGGCCACAGCACGACGTGGGCGAGCTCATGGCGATAGCCCTCGCCGTTACTCGAGGAACCGATGAACACGAGGTGATCGAGCGCGTCGCTCCTGCCGCCGACCGTGTCGGACCCGAGAGGGAAGAACTCGAGACCGGCCGCGGCCAGGGTCTCACCGAGGTCATCCGTGAAGTAGTAACCAATGGGCGGCGGAGGCGGTACGGCAAACGCGTGGGCCAGTGAATCGACAAACGCTGCCGTCGCCTCCGCGCGGGCACGCACGAAGCGGTGGGTCGGTGGAAATACGAACGTGATGCGCCCGATAGTCTCCCGTTGCCAGCGCTGGGTGAGTCGAGGGAGAGCATTCGCGAGCACCCAGCGCCCTCCCTCACGCGTCGCGAACACCCGATAGACGGCGAGTGGCTGTATATCCTGCTCAGGGCCAGACACCTGAGCCACCATGGTCCGGATCAGGTACGTACTGTCGAAGCCGACCGCCGGAGCTAAGTGCAGCACCGTGAACTTCGAGAAGCCTTGGTACACGTAGGTACAGAGGAGATCGGCGACAGGCCAGCGTGCCCGTTCCGACGACGACCACAGCGGGCTCTGCTGCCTGCAGCTGGGCCGACTGGCGAGGTAGCTCCGCCACAGGGCAAAAATCTCGCGGTTCGGAACTTCCACAGTGTCGACGCCAAATCCGATCACCACGCGCACAGCCGTGTCCGGGACCTGCGCCGCGATCGCTCGTGAGGGAAGCGGTGCTACGGCGAGGAGTACGAAAGCAGCCCGAGTGGTCACGGTGACCACTCCGGATTGAGAGATGCTGTCGCTGTAAGACGATTCACGTGCTTGCCAGTCACGTCAGTGACATACGCTTACTCCTGCGCCGTGAGTAGCTCTCGAAACGGCGGGTAGTCGCGCAATGCCATGAGCGACGGGTAGAGGTGCATCACCCCGCCGCGCGGATACCCCTGAGCGTACGCCTCCTGCACCAGCGCGACCGCGGCGTCCCGCTCGCCGACCACGGCGTGGATCCGCGCCCGCCACATCGTGTGTCTCCCGTAGAGATAACGCGGGCTCATCGCCTGCAGCGTCCGGTCGAAGCGAAGCGCCTCGTCGCGCTTCCCCTCGCGCGCCGCCACCACCCCGAGAAAGCCCAGGAAGGTCAAGTGATCGGGCGGGTCACCCGTGATGGCGGAGAACCACCGCATACTGGAGTCGCGCGCGCCGAGCACCCGCTCCGCCGCGAGGTCCTCCAGCAGGCAGCGTGTGGTGTCCAGCTGCCCGGTCTGGTAGTAGGCGATCGCGAGACGGAACCGGTTGGCGACTGAGCGCACCTCGGCAGGGGGCCGGCCTGCCAGCCACCGCAACGCCCACATACTCGCGGCCGGTGCGTCGCCCCCGTGATCGTGCGCCGCCAGCTCGAATGCCGCGAGAAGGCCGATGTCGGCAGGGGACCAGCCCGGCTGGGGGGGGAGGCTCGGCGCCTCGCTGAGCCGGGCGGTGATGTCGGCGGCGCGCCCCAGGGCGGCGAGCGCCCGTACTTCGGCCGCGAGCACGGTGAGCTCGGCGGGGTGGCGCCGCCGCCCTTCGAGCGCCTCCTTCAGCTCGCGGCGATAATCACCCAACAGGTGATGGGAGAACGACAGATAGAACCAGTAGACCGACCAGCCGCGGAACAGGCCGCGATCGGGCCCGAGCGTGGTCAACGCCGCCAACATCTCGCGCGGGCGATTGAGCGCGAGCGCGCCCTGCGCCACCAGCCACAGCGTCTCCGAATTCGGCGCCATGGCGGCCATCTCGCGCGCCGTCTCGAGCGCTCGTTGCCGGTCACCCCGAGCCTCGGCGAGCACCCACGTCAGGTAGCGCTGGTCGAGCGGAGCGAGGCGCCCGGGGGCGCGCTCGACCGCCTGGGCGACCGAATCCGCCGTGGCGAACTCATCCAGGTCCAGGTACTCGTGCGCCGCAAAGATCAACGGTAGCCGGAAGGTCGTGTCCTCCAGCGCAGCGCGCCGGAAATGGTCGATGGCACCGTGTGGGTCAGACTGCACCATGCGGTCGAGGCCCTGGATGAATTCCTGGTACGACGGGAAGCTCGGCGGCTGGCCGGCGGACTTGGCCCAGAAGCTGAGGCGCGAGTCGAACAGGATCGCGAGCGCGGCCATCACCCGCTGCCGTACCGCTTCCACGGCGGCGAGCGGCTGCGAGATCGGCCCCGCGACCGGCTCGAGCGCGCGTAACACAGTCCCGTCCTTCGCAGCGGAGATCTGGACCTGAAACCGGACGCTGTCGCCCTGGCGGTAGTAGGCGCCGGAGACCACCGTGCCGGCGCCCGTCTCGCGCCCCAGCGTGCGCAGCGCGGCGGCGTCGAGGTGGCCCGCGTCCCGCGCGCCGGGTCCACGCGAGGAGGTCATGACCGACACGGACGGGACGACCTCCACGAGCCCCGTCTGCGCGAGCCCCTGCGTCACCCAATCGGACGCCATGTGGCCGAGGTTGTCCAGCGACGAGTCGCCCGTGTGGTTTTCGATCACCGCGACCACCACGCGCCGGTCGTTGAGACCGGCAGCCGGGTGGCGCACGGCCAGGACCACCGCGGCGGCCGCCGCCGCGACCGTTCCCGCCGCCAGCCCGATGCGGCGCCCCCGCCGGCTGGCGAGGATCCCTCGCCTCGGCACGCTGGTGCGATGGGCCCGCCCCCCGAGCGCCTCGGCGAACTCCGCCGCCGTGGCGAACCGGTCGTCGGCGAGCGGCGCGAGCGCCTGGGAGATCGCGTGCTTGACACCGCGCGCGACGCGCCCCTCCACTCGACGCAGCCCCTCTGACGATTCGAGGGCTCCCCAATTGCGGATGAGTCGCTCGGCGAAACTCGGCAGCGGCGGCTCCCCTGCCAGCATTTCGAACAGCACACACCCGAGGCTGTACACGTCGGTGCGGGCGTCCAGATCGCCACTGCCCAGCGCCTGCTCCGGGCTCATGTAGCCGGGTGACCCGATCGCCTGGCCGGTCTGCGTGATGGTCAGCGCGCCGGCGGCGCTGATCGCGCGCGCGATGCCGAAATCGGCGACGATCGCGTGGTCCCCCGGTAGCAGGATGTTCTCAGGCTTGATGTCGCGGTGGATGATCCCTTGCGCGTGCGCGAAGGCGAGCGCGTCTGCCACGTCGCGGGTGATGTGGAGCGCGGCCTCGAGCGGGAGCCTGTGCTCGCGCAGCAGGCGGTGCCGCAGCGACTCGCCTTCGACGTACGGCATCACATAGTAGAACAGCCCAGCGGCTTCGCCGGCGGCGAAGATCGGTACGATGTGAGGGTGGCTGAGCTTCGACGAGAGATCCACTTCGCGGATGAAGCGCTCGCGCAGCAGACGGTTGCTCAACTCCGGGTCGATGACCTTGATCGCCACCCGGCGGTGCGGGTGCTGCTCGACGGCCAGGAAGACGCGCGCCATACCGCCGGCGCCGATCAGGCGCTCGATGTCGTAGTGCGGGGCGAGGCTTTCGCGTAAGGCGTCGAGGACGTCGGCCATGGGGCCAACTTAGCTTTCGACGCTAGTGGAGGCGAGCGAGCCGCGCGGGCGCGCGGCTCGCTCCAACATACCGGTGGGCCCGCCCTCGGGTTACTTCAGTCGCCCGTTCTCCACCACCACCTTGTCGTCGACCGTGACGGAAGCGCCGCCCAGCTGACCGGCGTAGGCGAAGTCCGAGTTGTTGCTCCCGCCGGCAAACAGATCGTTGCCGAGGACGACCGTCACGGCTCCGGCTTGCGGCCACACGACCGCTCCGGTCGCAAGCGGGACGTTGATGCCGGGATTTAGTCCGATGTCGATCAAGCCGAACAGGTCTTTGCCCGAGCCGCCCGCGTCATAGTCAGCCTTGAGGGGCGCAAGCCCCGACGCGGCGGTCATGCTGGTCAGCTTGCCGCGGCTGAAGACCAGCGCCAGAGCCCTGACGATCTGCCCGCGCCACAGGGTCTTGTCGATCACCACCTTGCCTTCGGCACTGCCGGGAACGCCCGCGATTTGGAACTCGCCGGCAGGCAGCCAGGTCAGCAGCGCCGCTCCACCTTGTTGGGCTTGCTGCTCCGTCAACGCCCCGGCGCTGATGTTCGGCGTACGGTCGGTCACTTCGAACGTCAGGCTGGTGCCGTTCGGATGTGTGAGACGGACCATCTTGCCACCGGCGAACGCAGCGCGCAGCCGCTCCCCCGCGGCGGCGGTCTGCTCCGGCGGGACTGCGACGGCTTTCCAGAACCCAGCCGCGAGCCGTGCTTGCGAGATTCCCAGCCGCTTGGCGAGGGTGCGGGTGGGATACAAGCCGTTCCCGAGATTGACGAAGTGGGTATTGCGCTTGAGAAACGCCTCAAACACCGGGGCGTTGGCCTTGGACCGGGCGGCGATTCGCTCCGGCGGAACGCCCTTGAGCAAGCCCTCGGTCTCGCCGAAGTCGATGGCGATCTGCCCGTCGAACAACTTGGCCATCCCCATGCCGAGCGTCTGTTCCTGAGCGTCGTATTTGGCGGGGACCTCATCGTAGGACCGCCGGATGAGGCGCTCGCTCCAGATCGACAACACCGGCTGGAGGCCCAGCTTTTGGGCTTCGATGGCGAGATCTTCCATCAGCGCGGCGTCGCGCACGCTGCCGCTGATGAGCACCGTCTGTCCTTCTTTCAGCCCGGTGCTCGTCACCAGGTTATGGGCGACGGCCTTGAGCTGGGACTTGGCGGCTTGCTGAGCGGGGACCGCGGTGGCGACCACGGCGCCCGTGAGGAGGAGGAGAGCGAGTCGTTGGGTCACGGTTGCCTCCTTTGAGTGGCTTAGTCCCCGAAATACGCCAGCCTCACGTCCAGCACGTCCGGCGCGCGCCCGAGGTGCTCCAGCACGCCGTTAGTCAGTGGCTGGTCGACGGTGATCGCCGCCAGCGCGTCCGTGCCCGGCGTGGCGCGCCGGGCCTGGTGGTAACTGCCGATGTTGATCCCCGCCTGACCCAGCAGCGTCCCCACCCGCCCGATGACGCCGGGCACGTCGCGGTTCTTGATCACGAGCATCCATCCCTCGGGGGCCACGTCGATATGGTAGTCGTCCACCCGGATCACCCGGCCGTGGCTGTTCCCCACGAGCGCCCCGGCGACGTGCACCCGGCCACGCCCGGTCTCGAGCGTCACGCCCAGCGTGGTCTCGAACCCCGGCTCGGGGGTCCCGGTCTTGCGCGCGTGGCGGATGCCGCGCTCCTCGGCGATGAGCAGCGCGTTCACGAGGCTCACCGGCTCCACGTTCATTGCCGAGAGCAATCCCTCGACGGCGGCGATCAGCACGGGCCGGGGCGCCGCCTCGTCTTTGCCGCCGTAGTCCACTTCGACTGCGGTGACCGGACCGTCCACCAGCGCGAGCGCCAGGCGCGCCAGCCGGCGCGCCAGGTCGAGCAGCGGCCCGAGCCGCCGCAACAGGTCGGCCGAGATGCCGGGGACGTTGAGCGCAAACGACAGGTCCCCGGCGACGAGCGCCTCGCGCACGGCGGTGCAGACCTCGAGGCTCACCCGCTCCTGGGCTTCCGCCGTCGACGCGGCGAGGTGGGGGGTGAGGATCACCCGCTCGAGTTGCCGCAGCGGCGCGTCCTTGGGCAGCGGCTCGACGGCGAACACGTCGATCGCCGCACCGCGGATGCGCTTGGCCTGCACCGCCTCCGCCAGCGCCGCTTCGTCCACGAGCTCGCCGCGCGCGGTGTTGATCAGCACCGCCGTCGGCTTCATCAGCTGCAAGCGCGCGGCATTGATCAGATGGTGCGTCTGCTCGGTATGCGCCACGTGCAGCGTGACGACGTCGGCCTGGCGCAGCAACTGATCGAGTGGAAGGAGCTTGATCTGGAGCTCGGCGGCGCGCTCGGGGGCGAGATAGGGATCGTGTCCCACCACCTGCATACCGAACGCCCGCGCGATCCCGGCCACGTGGCCGCCGATTCGCCCCAGCCCCACGATCCCGATCGTCTTGCCCCGGAGCTCCGTTCCTTCGAACCGCTTGCGGTCCCACTCCCCGCGCCGCATCGCCTCGGCCGCCCAGGGGATGTGCCGCACCAGGCCGAGCAGCAACCCCATGGCGTGCTCGGCCGCGCTCACCGTATTCGCCCCCGGCGCGTTCATCACGGCGATCCCGCGGCGCGTCGCGGCCGGGACGTCGATGTTGTCGACGCCCGTCCCGGCGCGGGCGATCACCTTGAGGTGCGGCGCGCGGGTGAGCAGGTCGGCGGTGACGCGCGTCTCGCTACGCACGATCAGCGCGTCCGCCCCGGCGAGCGCCCGCTCCAGCTCTTCGCGCGGCTTCCCCGCGAAGCTCGCGACTTCCACGTCGGGGGTCGCGGCGAGGAGGGCGAGCCCTCCCTCCGCTACACGGTCGGCGACGACCACGTGGTGTGTCACGTCATCAGCCCGTCGAGCAGCGCCAGCAGCTCCTCGAGCGCGCCCACGGTGTGGTCGCCCATGTGGCCGATCCGGATCGTCGTCTCTTTGAGAGGCCCGTATCCCGCGCCGATCGTCCAGCCGGCTTCCTTGAGCCCGCCCACGATGGCCTTCGCGCTCTTTCCCTCGGGGACTTTGAGGCACGAGACGGTCCAGCTGCGCCGCCCCTCGCGCGGCAGATACGGCACGCCGCGCTGCTCGCTCCACGCTTCCACGCGCGAGCGCATCGCGTCGTGCCGCCGCCAGCGGGCTTCGACCCCTCCGTCGCGCTCGATGCGTGCGAGCTGGGTCTCGAGCGCGTACAGGAGCGAGATCGCGGGCGTGTTGGTGGGCTGGTGCTTGACCGTCGCCTCCGTGAAGCTCACGAGGTCGAAGTAGAGCCCGCGGTTGGGGAGGGTCTTGGCGCGCTCGAGCATGCGCTCGGACGCCACACCCAGAGCCAGTCCAGGCGGGAGCGCGAGTGCCTTCTGGGATCCGGTCAGCGCGAAGTCGAGCTGCCACCGATCGGTCTCGACGGGTGAGCCGGCGACCGACGTCACGGCGTCAGCCAGCAGCAGCACGTCGTCGAATTCGCGCACCACCGCGGCCAGGGCCTCGAGGTCCTGCAATACGCCGGTGGACGTCTCGGAGTGGACCACGGTGACGGCGTCCACAGGAGAGCGGCGCAGCGCATCGCGCAGCATGTCGGGCTCGACGGCGCAGCCCGGCGGCACGTCGAGCCGGAGGCACTCCTTACCGCAGGCCTGCACCAGCTTGGCGAATCGCTCGCTGAAGGACCCGTTGACGAGCGAGAGCGCACGCCGGCGGACGCCGTTGCGCGCGGCCAGCTCCATGAACCCCGTGGCCGACGTGGTACCGACCAGAACAGTGCGCGACGTGCGGAACAGACGGGCGAGCGGCAGCTGCATCCCCTGGAGCAGCCGCTCCATGGCGCCCGAGCGGTGCCCGATCATGGGCCGCACGAGCGCCGCCAGCACCTCGGGATGCACGTCGGTGGGGCCGGGAAGAAAAAAACGCCCGAAGGCGGGCGCGGTCATGCGGTGGCGCGGGCGAGCGCTGCGACCAGCCCTTCCTCCACGACTTCCTTCGTTGTGACGAGCCGCACCCCTTCATCACCCCACTCCCGCAGCAGGTGCTCGGACGCGTCCCGGTCGATACCGCGGACCGCGTCGGTGACGACGAACAACCGCGTGTGAGGCCGGTGCTCGAGCAAGCCTTCGACCGCCGCCTTGTCGCACACGTCGGTCGCTACGCCGTACACCACGATGTCCTCCGGGTCCAGCACGTCGACGACGGTCATCACGTTCTCGTTCGTGAACACGTCGAAGCGGTGCTTGTGGAACAGAATGTCGCCGCGGTGCGCGCGGACGCGGTCGCCCAGCGTCTTGGGATCAATCCGGGCCGGCTCGATCACGAGCGGGTCGCGCAGTGTCGTCTCCGGGATCTTCTTCTGCCCGGGCGTCCCCCGCAAACAGTGTGCCGGGAACGTGGTCTTCCAGTCCGGCGTGGCCGAGATCTCGGCGTGGCCGACCACGTGATCGTCGGCGCTGGCGATGACCCGGATCCCGTGGGCGTGGGCGTAGTCGGCGAGCTTCTTGAGGTTGGGAATGATCTGCTCGGCCTCGGGCACATACAGCTTGCCGTCGGCGCGCATGAAGTCGTATTGGGTGTCGACGTCCCAGAAGATGACGCGGGGCATGCCGGGCTCCTTGCCGCAGGACAGCGTGGGGAATCTCTCCGAGGATGTAGGAACGTGTCAACAGGAGGGAGGAAAGGCCAAGGCTACAGGCCTGTCCTACAGCCGCAGCACCACCGCAACCTCATCACAACAGTTTTGGCGCGGACACCTGGCGCAATCCGCCCACACCTTGAGCGGGAAGTGCTCCTTCTCGGCCAGGACGAAACCGAGCTTGAGGAAGAACGTCGGCTTGCGCGTCAGCGCCAGCACTTCGGCGATCCCGTGGGCGCGCGCTTCCGTGATGAGCGCCTCCGTCAGCGCCCGGCCCACGCCGCCGCCCTGGTAGCTCGCGGCCACGGCGAGCCCCGCGACCTCCGCCAGCGCGAGCGAGTAGATCTTCAGCGAGCCGCACCCCACGATGCCGCCACCGGGCTGCTCGGCCACGACGTATTCCTTGATGTGCCGGCACAGGTCGTAGTTGCTGCGGGGCAGCAGGTCGCCGGTCGCGACGTAGGGCGCCATGAGCGACTCGAGGGCCGGGACGTCGGCCAGGGTGGCCGGGCGCACCTGACGGAGCAGGGAGCCGGGAGCAGTACCTTCCGGGGCGATGTGAAGGTCCGGCTTGCGACGGAGGGAACTGCTCCCGGCGCCCTGCTCCCCCAGGATCGGCAGCGCGCTCACGCAAGCACCGCTTCGAGCACGACCGTCCCCCGCTCCAGCTCCTCGGGCGTGATGACGAGCGGTGGTACAAGCCGGAGCACGTTCGTCCCCGCGGTCAGGATCAGCAGTCCCCGCTCGCGCGCGGCGGTCACGAAGGGCGCCGCCGGCTCGGTGAGCTCGAGGCCCCACATCAGCCCGCGCCCGCGCGCCTCGCGCACCCGGGGACGGCGCGCCGCCAGGGCCGCGAGCCGGGCGCCGAGCCACTCGCCCTTGCTGCGGACTTCGGCGAGGAAATCGGGGTCCGCGATGGTCTGCACCACCGCCAGCGCGACGCTCGAGACCAGCGGGCCCCCGCCGAATGTGGTCGCGTGGTCGCCGGGCTTGAGGGCCGTCGCGATCGCGTCCCGCAGGAGCACCGCCCCCATCGGCAGTCCTCCGGCGAGCGGCTTGGCGAGCGTGAGGAGGTCGGGGACGATGCCGGTCTGCTCGTAGGCGAACAGCGTGCCCGTGCGCCCCAGGCCGCACTGCACTTCGTCGAAGATGACGGCCACGCCCCGGGAATCACACAGCTCCCGCACGAACCCGAGCCACTCCGGGTCGACCGGGCGCACGCCCCCCTCGCCCTGGACCGGCTCCACGATCACGGCCGCCGTGCGGGACGCCGATACCGCGTGATCCACCGCGGCCCAATCCTCCCGCGGGACGATCCGGATACTGGGCACCAACGGCTCGAACGGTTTGCGGTACTCGGGGCGATCGGTGGCGGCGAGCGTGGCGAACAGCCTGCCGTGGAAGCTTCCGCTGAAGGCGACGATCTCCGTCTTGCCCGACCACTTGCGGGCGAATTTGAACGCGGCCTCGTTCGCCTCAGCTCCCGAGTTGCACAAGAACACTCGATCGGCGAACGACCGCGCCACCAGCTCCTCGGCGAGCCGCTCGCCCGGCTCGGTGCGATAGAGATTGGAAACGTGGATCAGCCCTGTGCTCAGGGCCTGCTCCATCGTCTCTCGCACCACCGGGTGGTTGTAGCCGAGCGCGTTCACCGCGAGCCCGGCCGTGAAATCGAGGAAGCGCGCGCCGTCCTCCGCGATGAGCTCCGCGCCGTCCCCGCGGACGAACCGGGGGCCGACGCGGCTGTACACGGCGAGCAGCGCCGCAGGCGCGGCCGAGACGGCCGGCGTGGCCGGGGTGGCGGAGGGGGTGGCGGTCACGCGGCCTGGACGGCGGCCGAGAGGATACGGGTGCCGGCGGAGGCGTGCCCGATCAGGTGCAAGTCGCCGATCCGGACGGCGCGGGCGCCGAGGCGGATGGCGGTCGCGGCGGCGCGCAGCTTGGCGGCCATGCCGTCAGTCGCTGCGCCGAGCTCGATGAGCGTCTCGATTTCGTCGGCCGCGAGCGATGGCTGAACGGCGCCGTCCACGCTCACGCCCGGCACGTCGGAGACGAAGAGCAGCTCCGTGGCGTGGAGCGCGCCGGCCACGGCCGCCGCGGCGTCGTCCGCGTTGACGTTGAACGGAAGGCCGCCCTCCGCACCGGGCGCCATAGGCGCGATCACGGGCGTCAGCCCGGCCAGTAGCAAGCTGTGCAGCAGCGAGGTCCGGACCTCAACGATCTCGCCCACGTGTCCGAGGCCGCCGGCCGCGGGCCGTGCCGTCAGCAGGCCGCCGTCCACGCCCGAGAGGCCGAGGGCGTCGAGGCCGGCGGCGCGCAGCGCCGCGACCAGCAGGCGATTCACCGGCCCCGCCAGCACCATTTCCACCACCTCCGCCACCTCGGGGCTCGTGACGCGGCGGCCCGCGTGCTTCTCGACCGGAATGTCCAGACGCCGCGACACCGCGCTCACCGCCTCTCCGCCCCCGTGCACGAGGACCACCGGCCCGACCGCCTTGAGGGCGTCCGCGCACGCGGCGAGCCACTCGGGGCGATCGAGCTCGTTCCCGCCCAATTTGACGACGCGGACGCTCAGCACACGAGCCCCGCCGTCTCCGGCAGCCCCAGCATCACGTTCATGTTCTGGATCGCCTGTCCCGCGGCCCCCTTCACGAGGTTGTCGATCGCGGCGATCACGGTGAGCCGCGGCCGGCGCACGTTCGCAACCGGCGCGACACCGATGGCCACGCGATTGCGGTATACGACGTCCTTGAGGGACGGCAGCGCCCCGGGCGTGATCACGACGCACCGCTCGCCCGAGTACGCCGCCTGGTACAACGCCTCCGCCGCCCCCTGATCGAGCGCTTGCGTGAGCGGGACGTGGATCGTTTCGAGAATCCCCCGCTTCACGGGCAGGAGATGCGGCGTGAACACGAGATCCCCGGTGAAGCCGCCCTCGCGTGCCAGCGTCGCTCGCAGCTCCGGGAGATGCCGGTGGCCGTTTCCCACCGCATATGCCCGGAAGTCCTCGGCCACCTCCCCGAACAGCAGCTCGCGCTGCGGCGTCCGGCCCGCGCCGGTCACCCCGGATGCGGCGTCGATCACCACCTCACGCGACGCGTCGATCAGCCCCTGTTGCGCGAGCGGGATCAACGCGAGCAACGCGGCGGTCGGATAGCAGCCGGGATTCGCTACGAGCTCCGCCGCCGCCACGCGGCGCCGCGTCACCTCGGTCAAGCCGTACACGGCCTCGGGCGACAGTCGGAAGTCGGCCGAGAGATCCACGGCCCGCTTGCCGGCGGCCCGCGCCTCGTGCACGTGGCGCGCCGACACGCCGTGCGGCAGCGCCGACAGCACGATCTCCGCGGAGCCGAGGGGGGCATCGTCGGTCCGCAAGAGCCGGTGGCCTTCGACGACTTCGCCGGCCGCCGACTCCGCGGTGGCGAAGACAACCGAGGCCCCAGGATGGCGGGCGAGCAGTCGCAACAACTCCTGGCCCACGTACCCGGAGGCCCCGAGCACGCCCACCGGGACGGATGCATGAATATTCATTTTGACGGAAAAATATACAGACCCGGCGGGAACGCAAGGGCGCCGCGGCGCTGGCGCCGCCGGACGGGCCGGCGTAGCGTCCCCGATGCGCACGACCTGCCACGCCCTGCGGACAGCGCTGTGTCTCATCGCGCTGGGCCCTGGGCTCGCGGCGCAGGGCCAGCCCCGCCGCATCCTCACCCTGGACGACCTCTACCGGCTCCGCGACGTGAGCGACCCGCAGGTCTCTCCCGACGGTGCCTGGGTCGCCTACACGGTCGCGACCCCGGACAGCGCCGAAGACAAGAACCGCAGCGCCGTCTGGATGACGAGCTGGGATGGCGCTCGCACGGTGCGGCTCACGACCTCCAAACCAGGCGAGAACACGCCCCGCTGGAGCCCGGACGGGCGCTACCTCGGATTCCTGTCGAGCCGCGAGGACGAGCACGCGCAGCTCTGGCTGTTGAACCGGTCGGGGGGCGAAGGGCGCAAGACGACCGCGTTCAAGGGCGACGTGGACGACTACGTGTGGGCCCCGGACGGGAAGCGGATCGCGCTCGTGGTGGAGGATGCCGACACGGCGAAGCCGAAGACGCCGGCGCCGATCGTGATCGATCGGTTCCAGTTCAAGCAGGACGAGATCGGCTACCTCGGGAAGCGGCGGCGACACCTCTACGTGCTGGACGTGGAGAGCGGCCAGAGCGCGCTCATCACGCCCGGCGAATACGATGAGCTGCTGCCGGCGTGGTCGCCCGATGGCAAACGGCTCGTCTTCGTGAGCAAGCGCCGGCCCGACTTCGATCGCGACAACAACTGGGATCTGTACGTGATCGACGCCGCCCCCCTCCCGGGCGCCGCGCCGCGGCAGCTCACCAGCTTCGCCGGTCCGGACAACGATCCGGACAGCGAGAGCCGGCCGGCGTGGAGCCCCGACGGCCGCTCCATCGCTTACCTCCAGGGCGGCCCGCTGCAGCTCATCTACTACGCCGTGCAGAAGCTCGCGGTGATCCCGGCGGCGGGCGGGACTCCCCGCATCCTGACGGCCGCGCTCGACCGCAACGTCTCGAACCCCGTGTGGTCGGCCGACGGGTCGTCGGTCCTGTTCCTGCTCGAGGACGATCGCGCGGCGCAGCTGGCCCGCGTGCCGGCGGGCGGGGGAGCGATCGAGCGCGTGCTGGACGGAGCGCGGGTCGTCCTCGCGTTTTCGACCGGACCCGACGGGAGGATCGCCGCCCTGGCGGCCACGACCGAGGCGCCGCCCGAGGTCTTCGCCGTCGAGCAGAACGGGCTGCGATCGCTGTCGCGGCAGAACGACGCCTGGCTCGGCGAGCTACGGCTGGGCGCCGTGGAGCCGGTCAGTTTTCGCAGCCGCGATGGAACGCCCGTCAACGGCTTTGTCGTGAAGCCGCCCGACGATCGGTCTCCCCCGGGCGGCCGCCACCCGGCGCTGCTCCGCATCCACGGCGGCCCCGTGTCACAGTTCGCGTACCGCTTCGACTTCTCGTTCCAGTTGTTCGCGGCCCGTGGGTACCTGGTCGTCGCCGCGAACCCCCGTGGCAGCTCGGGGCGCGGCGAGCAGTTCTCGTCCGCGATCTTCGCGGACTGGGGCAACAAGGATGCGCAGGACGTGTTGGCCGCGATCGACTACGCGGTGGCGCAGGGGTGGGCCGATCCGGGCCGGCTCGGCGTCGGGGGCTGGAGCTACGGCGGCATCCTCACGAACTACGTGATCGGACAAGACCGCCGCTTCAAAGCCGCGGTCAGCGGCGCGAGTGCGTCGAACATCCTCGCGGGCTTCGGCACCGACCAGTACGTGCGCGAATACGAAGCGGAGCTGGGACTCCCCTGGCGGAGCCCGGCCACGTGGGTCAAGCTCTCGTCTCCTTTCCTGCACGCCGATCGCATCGCCACACCCACGCTGTTCCTGTGCGGCGACAAGGACTTCAACGTGCCGCTCCTCAACTCGGAGCAGATGTACCAGGCGCTGCGGAGCCTCGGCGTGGCGACCCAGCTCGTCATCTACCCCGACCAGTACCACGACATCCGGCGGCTCAGCTTCCGGCGGGACCGGCTGGAGCGGTATCTCGCCTGGTATGACAAGTACGTGAAGCCTTGATGGCAGGCGTGGGGGCGCAGCCTGCTGCGCCCCCACAAGTCATTCGACCCGCTCCAGGCGCGGGTTCGGCCGGTAGCTCCGGCCGACCTTCGCGCACGGCTTCCCTTCCACGCGTACGACATCGGCCGTGAAGTCGAAACGACCCTGAAAGAGACTCGAGCCGACGCCGTACATGTCCACGGGGACGTCCTGCTCCTCGAAGTCGCGGATCTTCTCCACGGTGAAGCCGCCCGAGACGACGATCTTCACGTGTCGAAAGCCCTCCCGATCGAGGGCCCGTCGCACGTTCCACACGAGCTGCGGGTTCACTCCGGTGGGCTTGAATGTGCCCATCTCGGGGATCACCGACTTGTCCACCAGCGTCTCGGCGGTGTCGATGCGCACCCCGTACAGTCGCTGGCCCAGCGCCCGTGCCACCTGGAGCGACGTGCCGACGCAGTCGTTCTCGAAGTCCACGAGGGTGATGAGCCGTACGTTCGGGTCCGACAGCTCGGCGAACTTGCGAGAGGCGAGCACCGTGTCCCCGTGGTACGCCGCGATGAGCGCGTGCGGCACGGTGCCGATGCCCTCCGAGCCCCACCACGACGCCTGAGCATCGGTCGAGACGCCGATCGCACCGGCGATGTGGGCGGCGTAGCCGTCCCCGGTCTGCACGAGCCAGTGGTCGTGTCGCGCCGGGAAGAACATCACCTGCTTGGGCTTGGCGGCTTCCACCACGCGCCGCGTATTGGTTCCAACCTTGGTGCGCCGCGCCAGCACGCCGAGATACAGCGTCTCGAGATGGGCGAAGGCGTCGTACGGTCCTTCGATCAGGAGCACCGTCTCCCACGGCTCGATCTCGTCCCCATCGTACAGGGCGGTGACCTGCACCTCGGACCAATCCATGCTGCACAGCTTGAGGATGGCGATCGCCTCGTCGATGCCTCCGAGGAAGGCGTGCGCCTTGCCGAACACCTGCATCGTCACGCACGGCCGGTGCTTGTCCTTGAGCAGCAGGTCGCGCGCACGCACGAAGTATTTATCGGAGTAGTAACCCTCCCGCATTCGGTCGACGGGGAGGTGGAAAATCGAGGGATCGAGTCGCGTCCTGGACATGGCTGAAAATATCGCGCTCAGCGCGCGCCCGGCCACCCGAACGTGGCCACGAGTGTGTCCCCACCCGTGAGGGCGAGACGGCGAGCCACGTTGTCGAGCCGTCCGCAGCGGACGCGGGCCGGCTCCGCCGCGCCCGGCACGAGGAGCCGCAGGCAGACGACGTCAGCGTCCACGGCGAGCGCGCTGTCCCGCCCTGTGCGGGGCGGCTCGGGCCGCTCGAGGGTGACGTCGAACTCCGACCGCTGGCGACCCAACGTGAAGCTGACCCGGCGACCGGCCGACTCGGGAACCAGGTCGAGGGCGTGCGGGCTGCTCGCGGTGTCCCCACGCACCAGGCTGAGCCGCACCGTCACCCGTCGCGGCGGCACGACCGCTTGGGCGTTGAAGGCGACGGCCGGGTCTATGATGCTGACCTCCTCGCTGGGTCTGGTCTGGCCGGCCGCCGACTCGCGGTCCACCGCGATCTCTACCCACAGCGCGCGGCGCTGGCCTGGGCGCTCTGGGCCGAACGGGTGGAGCCGGGCGCTCCCACCCCAGGCGATCCGGGCCCACCGCCGATAGCTGTCCTCCTCCCACAGCGGGAGCCCACGACGCGACCGACCCGACGGCCGCCGGCCGAAGAACAGCCCCGCCAGGTTGACGGTGTCGGGCTCGGGGAGGGTGGCGAGCAGCCCCTGCAGCTCGGCCGTCCCGGCCTGTAACGACAGTCGCAGATTCGTCTCGGGCGGCCCGCTCACGACGGCGGTCGCGAGCAGCCGGGTGTCGATCCCCGTGCGCTCGACCACGCGCAGGCGGTAGGTCACCCGGTAGGTTGGCGCCTGGGCGGACGTCGGGGAGCCGGGGCCGCCGACGAGGAGCGCCGCCGCCAGCGCGCTACGGCGCCACGAACGTGGCACGGGTGGCCTCGAGCGAAGCGGGACCCGGCCCGCCCCAGCGCACGTGGGCGAACCACCCCGCGGCGACGCCGGCGATCAGGCTGATGGCCATCCAGAGCCCCAGGATCCGCCCCCGGATGGCCGGTCGGGGCACCGTCCGGGCGTGCGGCTCCCCCGCCGAGCGGGCGAACGCGACGCGCATCTCGAGATGGCTGATGCGCGCCTCGGCACAGTGCCGGCAGCCGGCGAGGTGGCGCGCCAGCGCCGCCCGCTCGGGCAGGCTGAGCTCGCCGTCGACCTCCTGCTCGATCTGCCGCACCCAGTCGTCGTGCCTCAGGGAAGCTCCTCCCGCACCTGGTAGCGCAGCGCGCGGCGCTGCATCCAGCGCACCGCGAGCGCGTCGGCGAGGGAGCGGAACGCGCGGTTCCACATGCCGTACTTCGTCCGCCCGAACCGCCGCGGCCGGTGCTGGACGGGGGTCTCCACCACGGTCCCGCCGTGCAACTTGATGAGCGTGGGCAAGAAGCGGTGCATGCCGTGAAACAGCGGCAGCGCGCGTACCGCGTCGGCGCGGAACGCCTTCAGCGAGCAGCCGGTGTCCCGGATGGTTTCGCGGTTCAGCCGGTTGCGCACGCCGTTGGCGATGCGGCTCTGCAGCCGCTTCCATCCGCTATCGTGGCGGTTCGTGCGGTATCCCACGACGGCGGTGGCGCCGCTCCGCTCGAGCTCGGCGACGAGGGCCGGGACATCGGCCGGGTCGTTCTGCAGATCGGCGTCGAGCGTCACGATCACCCGGCCGCGCGCGGCCTGGAACCCGGCCGCGAACGCCGCCGTCTGCCCCGCATTGTGCGCAAAGGCGACGACGTGCAGCTCGGGGTGGTCGCGCTTCAGCGCCTTCAGCACGTCGAGCGACCCGTCCGTCGAGCCGTCGTCCACCGCGACGATCTCATATGTCCACCTCCCCCAGGCGCCGAGCGCGCGCCCGATCTCTTCGACCAGGAGCGGCAGGCTCTCACGCTCGTCATACACCGGGACGACGAGCGAGACGTCAACCGGAGATCGACCGGACATACTTCAGCTCGGGCGCATCGGGATGCTCCGCGGCAAGGCGAGCGATCAGGGCGTCGGCTTTGGCGGCGTCTTTCTGGTGCGTGCGATAAATCTCGGCGAGCCGGATCCCCGCGATTATAAGCCGGTGGGGGGAGGGGGGCGGCACGGCGCCAACTAGACGCTCCAGCGTCGCGGTCTCCTGCTCGATCGTGATGCGGGTGCCCGGCGGCATCTCCCCACCCGTCAAGGCGCTCCCGAAGATGCGGCCGAGCGGAAGCAGCGCCCCGGACAACGAGCCAAAAAAGCTCCATGCGCCCCACAGCGCGAGCCCCAGGGCCAGCAGCTCCCAGTTGAGGCTCCGCTCGGCGACCAGCTCGATCAGCAGCAACGCCGCGGCAACGGCGAGCGCCGTGCCGAGAACGCCGCGGACCACCGTGGCGGGGCCTGGCGGGTCTTGCTCGTCCACGGTCGGAACGGTATCGCCGCACCCCTGGTGGAGCAAGTTGACAGCCGTCGCCCGAGCGGGTAGAACCAGACCATCACCCTGCCCCGGAGTGCCGTGTGTCCGACCTCCTGTCCCGTCGCGAGTTCGTCGCTTCCAGCGCTGTCGGCGTCGCCGCCGCCACGGCGCCGGACATCCCCTATCCCATGCGACCGCCGCGGCCGCTCCCGGCCCCGAGCCGCTGGGCGGCGAAGCCGGTGGCAGTCTCCAGCGCGAACGGGCTCCGCGCGGTGCAGAAGGCATTCGACATGCTGATGCAGGGTGCGGACACGCTGGATGCGGCGATCGAGGGTGTGAAGATCCAGGAGCTCGATCCGAAGGACGACTCCGTCGGGTACGGCGGTCTGCCGAACGCCGAAGGGGTCGTGCAGCTCGACGCATCCTGCATGCACGGGCCCACCAAGCGGGCCGGTGCGGTGGGCGCGCTGGAAGGCATCAAGACGCCGTCCGAGGTCGCGAAGCTCGTGCTCAAGTACACGAACCACATCTTCCTCGTGGGGGAAGGCGCGAAACGGTTCGCGCTCCAGTACGGCTTCAAAGAGGAGGACCTGCTGACCGAGCACTCGCGCGAGGTGTGGTTGCATTGGCGTGCGAATCTGAACCCGGACGACGACTACCTCGACGTGCCCGAGGCGGAGCACGTGGCCGCGCGCCCCACCGGGACCATCAACTGCGACGCCGTGACGCCGCAGGGCGACCTCTCGTCGGTGACGACGACGAGCGGGCTCGCCTTCAAGATCCCGGGCCGCGTGGGGGACAGCCCGATCATCGGCGCCGGTGAGTACACCGACAACGACGTCGGGGCCGCTGGCTCGACCGGTCGGGGGGAGTCCAACATCAAGGTGTGCGGCGGGTTCCTCACGGTCGAGTTCATGCGGCGCGGCATGAAGCCCACCGACGCCTGTCTCGAGACCCTCAAACGGGTCGTGCAGCTGACCGAGAAGCGGCTGCTCGGCCCCGACGGCAAACCCAAGTTCGGCCTCAATTTCTACGCCGTGAACAAGCGCGGCGAGTTCGGCGCCGCCTCGCTCTACCCGAGCCATTACGCCGCGCACGACGGCGCGGAGGCGAAGCTGCGGGACACGGCGTACCTCTACGACCGCCCCGCTGCGAGCCGTTAGCGCCGCCGTCGCGCTGCTGGCGGGCGTCGCTCCGGGGCTCGTCGCGCAACGCTATTGGCAGGCCAAGCTGTACCCGTTCGTGTTTTACAGCACGATCGACGGGTTCTGGGGCGCGTTCCACTACGGCCGCTACAGTCCCGTCGGCGCGCTGGAGCGCCCCGAAGAGCACCTGGCGTCGCTGGGCTTCGACGCGGCCGCGAGCACGCAGGGAAGCTATCGCGTCATCGCGAACGCGCAGGCGCCAGCCTGGTGGGAAGGCTGGCGGGCGAGCCTGACGTTCGTGGCGGCGCGCGCGAACCGGCTCGGCTACTACGGACTAGGGAACGCGACGTCGTATTCGAGCGACAGCATCGCGGCCGCGGGACCGTTCTACTACCGGGTGAGCCGCACCTCCCTCGCAGGGCGCGCCACCGTGCAGCGGCGGGTGGTCGGCCCGCTGCGGGTGCTGGCGGGCGCGGCCCTCGAGCACTCGGACTTCCGGCCGCTGCCGGGGCCCAGCGTGTTCCGCCGCGACCTCGCGTCCGGCGCGGTGGACCCCGCGACCGTCCCTTTCACGGACAAAGTGCTCCGCGCCGGGCTCGTCTTCGACACACGGGACAACGAGCTCGATCCGCACAGCGGCGTAATCCTGGAAGCGTTGTTCGCAAGCGGCACGGGCTATACCCGCACCACCGCCGATGGGCGGGCGCAGCTCCATCCGCTGGAGCGGCTCGTTCTGGCGGGACGGCTGGCCGCGGAAGGGACCGGCGGCAATCCGCCGCTTGCCGCACAACAGGAAATGGAGTCGAGCGAGCGGCCGTTCGTTGCCGTTGGGGGGTACCGCTCGCTCCGCGGCTACCACGACGGGCGGTTCACCGGGCGCGGCAAGTTGCTGGGCGGGGTCGAGGCGCGCTACGTGGTCTTCGCGGCGCCGAGCGAGGCGAAACTGAAGATCGTGGAGCTCAAGCTGGTCGCGTTCTACGACGCCGGACGCGTGTTCGGGCCGGGAGAGACGGTGCGGCTGACCACGACCGGCCTGCATCGCAGCGGCGGAGTCGAGCTGGCGCTCCGCTTTCTCCGCAATTCGCTGACGGTGGTCGGCTACGGCCGCGGCAGCGAGGGCGGGCAGCTGCTGGTCGGCACGAGCTGGAGTTACTGAAACACGACGCGCAGTTCAGACCTCCCGGATTTCCACGCCGCGCCTCGCCAATTCCTTCACGTACTCTTCAAACGGCACGGCTTCGTCCGGCGTGCGCACACCCTTCGCGCTGATGCGACGGTCCACCTGCATCAGGCCGGTGATGGCGAGCGAGTAGCCGGTGGTGCGCATCATCGCGCTGATGCCGTGCGCCTCGTCGTAATAGTCGAGCAGCTGCCACGCGGCCCGCTCGCCGTTGCGCCCGCGCACGTCCACGCGCAACGCCACGAAGTCCCGCCCTTCGGACTGCGTGAGCTTGGGGGACACGGTGGCGATGAAGGCATCGCGCGGCACCACCTCTTTGCCTTTGACCTTCACGGGTGTGAGGTCGAGCAGGCCGAGGTCACGGATCGGCCGCATGATCGCAACGTGTCCCGGGTAGCGGAGCGTCTTGTACTCCATGGTCCGAACCTTGCCCGCGTACACCCACGGCAGAATGGAGATGCCGCCCCCGGTGTGGAACGCTTCGAGCACGCCGACCGGCGGCGGGAAGGCCACTTCCTCGAGCTCGGAGAGCGCGTCCAGCCGGGTCGGCTTGCCGTCTCGCAGCACCCACGAGGGGGTCGTGTAGTAGTCGAGCGCCCCTTCGAGCGAGTACACGATCTGATAATTGAGCGGTGGCTCCGGATGCTGCGGCAGGCCGCCGACGTAGATCTTCACCGCGTCCGCCTCGCCGACGCGCCGGATGCCCTCGGCGGCGAGGATGTTCACCATCCCCGGCGCGAGCCCGCAGTCCGGGATGACGGAGACACCGCGCCGCTGCGCCTCCGCGTCCAGCTCGCGCTGCTGGAACACGATCTCGGTGTTGCCGCCCAGATCGGCGCAGTGGACGCCCAGCTCCACCGCCGCTCGCGTGACGTCTAGGTTGAAGTAGTACGGCGCCGCGTTCAGGACTGCGTCCTGCCCCCGCAGCGCCGCGCGCAGGGCCGCGCCATCCTGCAGGTCGAGCTTGCTGAGCGCGAGGCGCCTGCCGCCGGGCGACTTCAGCAACCGGGAGACGCGGTCCGGCTTCAGGTCGGCCACGGTCACCTGCTCGACGCCGGGCTGCTGCAACAGATCGTAGGCACAGGCGGACCCCTGGAGCCCAGCGCCCAAAACCAGCATGCGCATCGCGCAATTGCCTCCGAACGTGCGTGAGGGGGAACGACGAGCGCGGAAAGCTAGCGGGGCGCCTTGGCCCACGGAACCCCGGCGCCCTGCGCGGCGCCAGGTTAGATTCGCGCGCGATGGCCCAGGCCGATCTCACGCGCCAACGGCTCGTCCGCGCTGCGCTCGAGCTGTTCACTTCCGTCGGCTATCACCTGACGACCACGCCGCTCATCGCCAAGAAGGCGGGCGTCGCCGAAGGCACGATCTACCGGCACTTCGACTCGAAGCAGCACCTGCTGAATGAGCTGTATCGCGCGGCGGGACGCTGGGCGGGCAAGGTCGTGAAAGAGGCAGACGCCCTGAAGGTGGGCCCGCGGGAGAAACTCGCCGAGCTCGCGCGTGGGCTGGTGGCCGGAGCGGAGCGCGAGCCGGCCGTCGCGCGGCTGTTTTTCCTGCAGCGGCACGCCGACCTGCTGGACGAGGAGAGCCACAAGGTCGCCCGGGATTTCCGGCTCGGGCTCGAGAGCCTCATCGCACAGGGCAAGGCGGACGGCACCGTGAAGCCCGGAGCGGCCGAAGTCTGGGCGGCCGTGTGGCTCGGCGTGGTAACGCTCGTCGTCGATCGGGCGGCGAGCAAGGAATGGCCGGGGAACCACGCCGGCGTGACGCTCGCGCTCGACGCCGCCTGGGACGCGATCGCCGCGGCACGCGCGTGAGGCCGTGGATGAGGCCGCGACGCGAGCCGGTCGGGGCCCTGCGAAGCGACTGCGTATTTTTGTCGCGGAACAGGGCCCCGATCGGCGAGCATCACGCGCGCCGCAACGTGAACAGCTCGATCTCCGGCGGCGCGAACACCCGAATCGGCACGCCCACCACGCCGATCCCACGGCTTACGTACAGCTGGCTGTTCCCCCGCTGGAAGTGGCCCATCACGTACTTGGTGATCAGTCGGCCGGGCGACCAACCGATCCCGGGGATGTAGAGCTGGCCGCCGTGGATGTGCCCGGCGAGCGTGAGCGGAATGCCGCGCGGCACGGCCGTGTCCCACGCGCCCGGCCGGTGCGCCAGCAGGATCTTGAAGGCCTCGGTCGGCGCCGCTCGGAGCGCGGCCGCGACGTCGGCCGGCTGGGGGTCGTCCGCGCTCCAGTTGTGCGGGTCGTCGATGCCGAGCAGCGCAAGGGTCGCCCCGCCGCGCTCGACCAGATGGCACTCGTTCTGGACGAACACCTGCCCCGCCTCCCGGCAGCCGCGGATCACCTCCCGCTCGCCGGTATAGCGGTCGTGGTTCCCGAGCACGGTCACCACGCCGAGCGGCGCGCGCAGCTCGCGGAACGCGCGCACGTAGGCCGGAATGTACGAGGGCGAGATATCGATCATGTCGCCCGTTTGCACGATCAGATCGGGCTGAAGTGCGTTGACCCGCCGCACGATCTCCTGCATCCGGTCTTCCCCGAGGTGAATGCCGGCGTGCAGGTCGGAGAGGTGCAACAGGGTGAGGCCGTCGAGTCCGAGCGGGAGGGTCGGGAACTCGAGCGGGCGGCGGGTGAGGTCCGGCAGACGGGACGCGCTCCAGATGCCGTAGGTGGCGAGCGTGGCGCTGGCGCCGGCGTACGCATAGGTAGCGCGGGCGAGGAAGCGGCGGCGGGACAAAGGCGAGCCTGGAGCAGGGAGCGGTTCGTGCTGGCGCTGCGCAGTGCTCCCCGCGCCGAGCAGTACTGCTCCCAGCTCCCTGCCGCCGCGCACCACCGCCTTCCCGATGATGTACGCCGCCAGCAGCGCACAGAAGATCCACCCAAGGATCTGCCAGGCGATCCAGGGCCCGAGGTACGGGATCCGTCCCACTCCCCACATGCTGCCGGAGAGCGCCCGGCTGGCGACAAACAGCCAGGGGAGGTTGAAGATCGCGAACACCGCCGCCAGGGCGGTGCGCACGAGGCGCGCTCGCCGCGGCTGGGTCGGGTCCGGCAGACGCTCGCGCAGGTACAGGTAGAGCAATACCTGCGGCGATATGAAGAGAAGCAGATAGATTAGGCGCGTGACCATGCGCTCAGTCGCCGTCCTCGGTCTGGGCCTCGCCGTGCCGCTTGGGCCGCTCGCCGGCCAGCAGCTCACCGCCACGGAGCGGGCGGAGGCGGTCGCGACGATCTGGGCCGAAGCCCGCTACAATTTCGCTTCCTGGGAACGCGTGCGCGCCGACTGGGATTCCGCGCTCGCCGCGAACCTGAAGCAGGCGGCGCAGCCCCAGTCGGACGTCTTGTTCTATCGCCGGCTGCGACGTCTCGTCGCCCTGCTGGGGGACGGCCAGGCCGCCGTGATCCCGCCGGCCAACTTGCGCTCCCGCATCGCGCGCCCGCCGCTGCTCGTCACCAGTGTCGAGCGCCGGCCGCTCGTCCTGGAGTACGCCGAGAACGACGAGATGCGGGTGGCGCGCCCCGATCGGCTGGCGGAGATCCTCGCGGTGCAGGGAGTCCCGGCGGAGAGTTGGATCCGCGACTCGGTGCTCCCGGAGATCTCGGCCGCCACGCCGGCGGACCGCTGGCAGCGCGCGGTTCAGTGGATGCTCCAAGGGGAAAAAGGCACCACGCTGCACCTCCTGCTGCGTGTCCCCGGCGGCAACCAGCGCGGTATCAGCGTCACGCGCAGCGTGTCACTCAATGACCGCTGGCCGCTCGATCCGCCCGAGCTGCAAATCGACTCCCTCCCCGACGGCGTGATCGTGGCGCGGGTGAACGCGCTGGCGGAAGAAGACGTCGTCCGGCGCTTCGACCGCTCGTTCACCGACTTCGCGGGTGTGAGCGGACTGATTCTGGATCTGCGCCGCGCCGCGGGGGGCGACAGCCGGTACGGCTACGCGATCCTGGCGCGGCTCACCCGGCGAGCCTTCCCCACGGCGCGCTGGAGAACGCCGCAGTACCGGCCCGTGTTCCGCGCCTTACGCGTGCCCGATTCCGCCTTCTCGTGGTACGGCCCGCCCCCCGACACCGTTACACCCAGTGCCGACCGGCCCGCGTACACCGGACCGATCGTCGTGCTGGCGTCGAGCGGGACGGGGGGCGCTGCGGAGGACTTTCTGGTAGCGTTCCGGAACGCGGCGCGCGGCGTGATCATCGGTGAGACCTCGGCGGGCAGCCCGGGCGAGGCCCTCGCGCTGCCGCTCCCCAAGAACTGGGCGGTACAGCTCTCGGTCACACGCCACGCATTCCCAAACGGGGAGGAGGTCGCCGGAGTGGGCATCCGGCCGGAGTTCCCGGTGGCCTGCACCGTCGACGACGTGCTCGCGGGGAGAGACCCGGTGTTGGAGCGGGCGCGCGAGTACCTGAAGGGCGGCACAGGGCGGTAGGGGCGGGATTGGGCGGTAACGGGCGGTATGGGCGTGCGTGGCAGCGCTACCGCCCGTTACCGCCATCTACCGCCCGTTACCGCTCGAGACCCTCCCTGAAGAACCGCACGACCGTCCGCCACGCGCTATCCGCCACTTCCGGCCTCTCGCGCGAGCGCAGGAATCCGTGGCCCACGCCCGGGTAGACGGTGTAGCGATAGTCCTTCGCGTACTGCTTCACCGCCGCCGCCACATCCGTGAGGCCCGCATCGATCCGCGCGTCATTCTCCGCGTAGACGCCCAGTCCCTTGGCGTGGATGCGCGCGATCGCCGCGGCGTCGGGAGCGGGTCCATAACACACCACGTACGCCCGCAGCGCCGGGTTGTTGGTCGCGTAGCGGAAGCTCTGGCCACCGCCCCAACAGAAGCCGATCACGCCGATCCGGTCGCCGCGCACCGCCCTCAAGGTCTTCAAGTAGGCGACCGTCGCGTCGAGATCCAGCGTCAGCGTGTCGGGATTGAGACCGGCGATCAGCTTGCGCGCATCGTCGGTGGAAGGCGGCGTGCCGCCGCGGCGCGACAGCAGATCGGGCGCCAGCGCGACGAAGCCGTCCCGTGCGAGTTGCTCCGTTGTCTGGCGCACGAAGTCCGACATCCCGAAGATCTCGAAGATCACCACCACGGCGGGGGCGGGGTCCTTGCGCTCCGGGTATGCGAGGTAGCCCGTGATAGTGTCCTTGCCGCTGAGATACTTCACGTACTCGGCGTGGACGTCGCGGCGGACGAAGGCGGCCCCCGTCACCGCAATCGCCACCACGCACAGAGCTGTACCGCCCACGATCGCCCGATACCACCCGTTACGGCCCATAGCTCACCCTCCAGATCCGATTTCCCTGGTCGTCAGCGATCAACAGGGCGCCGTCCGCCGCGACGATGATCCCGACCGGACGGCCCCAGCGCGAGCCGTTGGCCAGCTGCCAGCCGGTGACGAAGTCTTCGACCGCCGTCGGCCGCCCGTTCTGCACGCGGACGCGCACGACCTTCGCGCCCGTTGGCACGGAACGATTCCAGGAACCGTGATACGTCATGAAGGCATCGCCCTGGTAGTCGGCGGGGAACTTCGTCCCGGTGTAGAACACGAGCCCGAGCGGCGCCGAGTGCGCTTGCACCGTCAGGGCGGGCGGCTCCACCTGCGAGCAGTCGGCGCCCGGATACTCGCGGTAATTAGGCTGCCCGGGTAGGTAGCATTGCGGCCAGCCGTACCACTTGCCGTCCTTCAGGATGTTCAGGTGCTCCGGTGGCAAGTTGTCCGTCACCGCCTGACTCGCATCGATGTTGTCACGGTCGTTGTTGTTGGCCCAGAGCTCGCCGGTGGTGGGATGGAACGCGAGCCCCACCGAGTTGCGCAGCCCGGTAGCGAAAGTGTGCGCGCCGGATCCGTTCAGGTTGTAGCGCGTCACAGCGGCTCGGGGGAGCGGATCGGAGCACACATTGCACGATGAGCCGACCGCGACGTACAGCAGGTTGTCGGGCCCGAACGCGATGGTGCGCGTGTCGTGCCCGCCCGCCGGAAGCCCGGGGACGACGGTCACCGGCGCCGCGGCGCCCGGATCGAGCCGCTGTACCCTGGTCTCCTCCGCGAAGTACAGGGTGTCGCCCCGGAAGGCGATTCCGGAGGGGTTGGTCAAGCCCGACAGGACCGTGGTAACCGCCTCGGCCACGCCGTCGCCGTTGGCATCCACCAGCCGGGCGATCTGCCCCGATCCCGACAGCGTCGCGTACACCGTACCCCCCGGGCCGAGCCCCAGGAAACGCACGCCGATGCCTTGCGCGAAGATGTTGACCTTGAACCCGGTCGGGACGTACAGCACATGACCCGCGATCGGAATCGAATCGACGGCCCCGCCACCCCCACCCCCACCCCCACCCGTCGGGGCGGCCCGCGGGCTGCATTGAAGGACGATCAGCAGGAGCGATGCAAGGCGAAGCATGGTCCCTATCTCCCTCCGTTCCTCGCGTATACGCCATCCAGCGCCGACTCCCCCGGGGGCATCCGCTCGCGGCTCTGCAGCGCCGCGTCGGCGGCCTGCTCCACCTGCGCCGTCACTGCTGCCTCGACCTCCGCCAGGCGCTCTGCTACTACCCCGTCTTCCTTCAAGTATTCCTCGTACAGCCCGATCGGATCGCGCTTCCCCCACAGCTGGAACAGCTCGCCTGGGATGGTGTCCCGCGCCTCGCGCTCATCATGGGTCGCGTGACCACCCATGCGGAAGGTTTGGGCCACGAGCATCGCCGGGCCGTTCCCGGCGCGGCAGCGCTCGGCGGCGAGTCGCGTGGCCGCGTAGGCGTCGAGCACGTTATTACCGTCGAACTCGGCGCCCCAGATGCCGTAGCTCGCAGGCCAGTCGGTGAAGCTGCCCGGAAGGTGGTGCTGGTCGAGCCGGGTGCCGAGGGCCACCTGGTTGTTCTGGATGATGAAGATGGCCGGTACCCGCTGCACGGCGGCGAGGTTCGTCCCTTCATGCGCCGCGGCCGTCTTCGTCGATCCGTCGCCCACCCAGGTGAGCGCCACCCGCCGCTCACCTCTCAGCTTGAACGTCAAGGCGACTCCCGTGATCACCGGGACCATGTCGCCGACATGGGAGATCGGTTGGAGCACGCCGCGGGAGAAGGCGCCGAGGTGCAGGTCGCGGCCGCGCGACGGGGAGTCGTCGGTCGCGAGGTAGGCGCGCAGCATGTCGGCGAGAGACACGCCGAGCTCGCAGCAGGCCGCGGCGTTGCGGATCATGGGTGCGACCACATCCTTCCCGCGCTGGAGGGCGTGCACCGGGCCCACGGTCGCCGCCTCCTCGCCCGTGCCGAGCCATGCCTTGGAGATCACACCGGTGCGCACCCAGCGCGCCAGCTGGATGTCGTGCAACCGGGCGCGCAGCAGGCCGGCATACAGCTCGAGCTTGTCGTCGTTGGACAGCCGCGCGACGATCGCGGCGCGCTCGCGGCTCTGCTCGATCGTCGCCCGGAAGGCGCGCACCAGAGCGGCATCGGGTTGCCAGGCGACGTACTCGGGAGGGTCGAACGCGGGAAAGCGCTTCACGGAATCCCCACGGCGCTCCTGCCGACGACCTGTCCGTTCTGCTTGAACACGACTCCATCCTTCATCACGAAGTCCACGTGCTGCAGCACGGTGATGTCCTGTAACGGATCGCCTTTCACGGCGACGAGGTCGGCGAGCTTACCCGTCGCGAGCGAGCCGAGGTCGGCTTCCTTGCCGAGCAGCGTCGCGCCGCTGAGCGTCCCGGCGCGGATCGCCTGCATCGGGGTCATGCCGTACTTCACCATCAGCTCGAACTCACGCGCGTTGGTGCCGTGAGTCATGACGCCGGCGTCGGTGCCGAGCGCGATCTTCACGCCGGCGTCGAGCGCCAATTTGAAGGACGCTCGCATCCGCGGCGCGATGGCGAGGGCCTTGGCCGCGACCGGTGGCGGCAGCTTCTTGGCCGTGGCGAGCGACTCGGCGGTGTAGCCCGCGAGCAAGGTGGGCACAAGCCACGTGCCGCGCTGCTTCATGAGTTGGACCGCCTCGTCGTCGAGGATCGAGCCGTGCTCGATCGACGTCACGCCGGCACGCACGGCGGCCTTGATCCCGGCGGTGCCATGCGCGTGGGCCGCGACCCGGCGCTGCAGCAGCGTGGCGGCCTCGACCACGGCCCGCATCTCCTCCTCACTGTATTGCTGCAAACCCGCCGAGTCCGTGAGCGACAGCACGCCGCCCGTCGCGCAAATCTTGATCACATCCGCGCCGTACTTCACCACGTACCGCACGGCGTTGCGCACTTCGTCCACGCCGTTGGCGACGCCCTCCTCGATGCCGATCCCCGCCTCGGGGCCGAGCAGGCCCGGGCGCAGCCCGTCGGTTGCGTCGCAGTGGCCGCCCCGGATGCCGAAGGAGATGCCGGCGCCCACGATGCGCGGGCCCGCCACCCAGCCCGCGTTGATGGCGTTGCGGAGGGCGATGTCACCGAACTGGGCCGTGCCCACGACGCGCACGGTCGTGAACCCCGCCTCGAGCGTCTGCTGCGCGTGCGCAGCGCCGAGCAGCGCGAGCTGGGCCGGGGCCTCCACCAGGCGGGCGTGGTACCAGTCGCCGTCGCCGAGGGTGTGCCCCACGAGATGGACGTGGGCATCGATGAAGCCGGGAAGCACGGTGTAGCCCGAGAGATCGACCACCGCCGCGCCGCGCGGAATCGGCACGTTCGAGCCGACCGCCGTGATCCGCTCTCCCTGGATCAGGATCACGGCGTTCTTCACGGGCGCGGCCCCGGTGCCGTCCAGCAGCGTCCCGGCGCGAATCGCGGTGATCGATGGTGGCTGCTGACTGGCGAGGGAGAGCGGAGCGACGAGCGAGAGGACGAGCGGCGCCAGCCTCATTTCAGCTTCTCCTTGAGCTTCGAGAGCAGGCCGCCTTCGTTGGCGGCCGTGAGGGCGTCGGCGAACTCGAGCGCCGTGGCATAGCGTGCGTCGGGGTTCGCGGCCAGGGCGCGACCGAGCGCCCGTTCGAGTTTCTCCGAGAGATCGGGGCGCAGCTGGCGCAGCTGCACCGGCTGATCGCGCAGCCGCGCGATCATCATCTCCTGTGCATTCCGCCCCCGGAACGGTAGCTTGCCGGTGAACATCTCGAACCCCACGATGCCGAGCGCGTAGATGTCCGAGCGGCCGTCCAGCGGCTTCCCACGGATCTGCTCGGGGCTCATGAACTCGGGGGTGCCGAGGATGATGCCGGTCGCCGTGAGCTTCGCGATGGCGGGATCGGCGCGACGCTCTTTGGCGAGCCCGAAGTCCATGACGACCGCGCGGTCGTGGCCTCCGTCCTCCAACACCAGCATGATGTTCTCGGGCTTCAGGTCGCGGTGCACGATCTGCAGCTCGTGCGCGTGGTGCAGCCCCGCGCAGACCTGGCGCAGCACGTCGATCCCCTTGGCGAGCTCCATCGGCCCGCCCTTCACTTCGCGGTCGGACAGCAGCTCGCCGGGCAAGAACGGCATGACGAGGTAGATCAGCCCGTCCTCCGACTCGCCGAGCCGCATGATGCGGCACACGTTGGGGTGGTCGAGGCGCATGGCGAGTCCCGCCTCGCGGCGCAGGCGCTCGACCGAGCTGCGGTCGGTGGCGAGCTTGGGCGCCAAGACCTTGATGGCGACCTCCTTGCCGGTCGCAACCTCGCGCGCGAGGTACACATACGACATCCCCCCTTCGCCCAGCTTCTTGAGCACCTGATAGCCGGTGTCGAGAACCTGCCCGCTGAGGGTGGAGGCACGATCGGGACCGGGGCCGCGGCGGGGGTGGGGGTGGGGGGGCGTGCGCACGCCGGTCCCGCCACTCGGCGACGCCGCGGCGGCGGATGGCGAGGGAGCTTTCGACTGAGCCTCGACCAGCATGTTGCCATCGCGGGGGCAGAAACGTGCGGTCTCCGGGTAGACCGCCCCGCACTTGGGGCAGCGGCGCTCGCTCATTGCCGCACCAAGTTGCGGCCCTCATTCTTCGCGCGATAGAGGGCCTGGTCGGCGAGGGCCACGAAGCCGTCGGCGCTGGTCACCCGATCGTCGGGGAACGACGCGAGGCCGATCGAGATCGTGAGGTGCAGCGGATCCTCGCCCGGATCGGCGAAGTCTTGGTGCATCATGCGGTGCCGCAGCCGCTCGGCGAACAGCGCCGCGCCGTGCAGCGCGGTCTCCGGCATCACGATGACGAACTCCTCGCCGCCATAGCGCGCGACCAGGTCCACCGACCGCGCCTCGCGCCGCAGCATCTCGCCGACTTGGCGGAGCACCGAATCGCCCGCGATGTGGCCGCGGGTGTCGTTCACGAGCTTGAAGCGGTCGATGTCCGCGAGCAGGATCGTGAGCGCGAGGTTGTAGCGCCCCGCGCGGTCCAGCTCCTGCTCGAGCTCTTCCGAGAGTGCGCGACGGTTGAGGCAGCCGGTCAGGGCGTCGGTCGCGGCGAGCTTCTCGAGCCGCTTCTTGTCGGACACCGCGGTCTCGAAGTCGTAGGCTTTCTCGATCGCCGCCACCGCCGTGCGGATCACGGTCTCGGCGAACTGGGCGTCGGCGCGGGTGAGCGGCGGATCCTGTCCCGTGGTGCGGAGGAAGAACACGCCGACCTGCTGGTCCTTCATCGAAAAGGGCAGCGCGGCGGCCGAGCGCGTCGGCACCGTGATGTGGTCGCGTTGCCAGCGCACCCGCTCCTCGGCGTACAGCGGGTCGGAGGCGACGTCTTCGACCAGCACCGCGCGGCCGCTCCCCAGCGCGCGCTGGATCTCGGGGTAGCGGGCCAGCTCGATCTGCAGGTTGCGCAGCATGGGATTCTCGTACGCCGCCACCACCACCCCGACCTGGTCGCCGGCCTTGGCGAGCACCATCGAGCACTTGGAGATCTGCAGCACCCGGGCGACGCGCCGCACCAGGATGTGGTAAATCTCGTCCGGCTTGAGCGAGTCGGTGACCTCGTGCAGGATGTCCACGATGGCCGCGCGGCTCTGCGCCTCGTCCCGCGCGACCGCCAGCTCTTGCGCGGTACGGATGTGGGCCTTCACGCGGGCGAGCAGCTCGCGCACGCGGAACGGCTTGGCGATGAAGTCGGCGGCGCCGAGGCCGAGCGACTTGACCGTCGCCTCTTCGGGAGGCATGGAGGAGATCATCAGCACGGGCAGGTCGCGGAACCGCTCGTCGGCCTTCATCTTCGCGAGCAGCTGCAGGCCGTCCACCTTGGGCATCATAATGTCGAGCAGCAGCAGGTGGGGGCGCTCCTGCTCGAGCTTCCCCATGAGCCCCTCGCCGCCGGGGGCGACGATCACCTCGTAGCCGTTCTCCTTGAGGATCCAGGTCAAGGTGCGGACCAACGACTGGTCGTCGTCGGCGACGAGGATCCGGGCCGCGGCGTTGTCGGGCATCTGCTCAGTCCTCAAGAGACGAGGGATCGACGTTGCCGCCGCTCACCACGAGCACCGTGGGGGAGACGGGGTGGATGGCGCCGGAGCGCACTGCGGCCGTGGTCGCAGCGCCCGACGGTTCCACCGCCAGCCGGCACTGTTGCCACAGAAAATGTACCGCCTCGCGCAGCGCGTCGTCTTCCACGAGCACGACGCCCGCCACGCGGTCGCGCTGCGCCGCGAGCTGCGCGAACGGGATCTCCCCCACGCCGAGCGTGATGAGGCCGTCCGCGATGCTGGCGGTGCGCTCGAGCCGCACCGGGTGACCCGCCTCGAGCGAGCGCTTGAGCTTCGGGGCGCCGGCGGGCTCGACTCCCCACACGGTGGCGCGACTCCCCGCGGCCGCGAGCCCGGTCACCACGCCCGCGATGAGGCCGCCCCCACCCACGGGCACCACCACCGTCCGGACGTCCGCCAGCTGCTCCGCGATCTCGAGCCCCACGGTCGCCTGCCCCGCCACGATGTCCGGGTGGTCGAACGGGGGCACGATAGCGAGCCCCTCGCGCGCGGCGATCGCCTCGGCCCGACGCTGGCGGTCATCCGAGGTGCGACCTGCGAGCACCACCTCTCCGCCCCACTTCTTCACACCCGCCACCTTCACGGCCGGCGCCGTCTCGGGCATCACGACCACGGCGCGAACCCCCACGAGCTGCGCCGCGTAGGCCAGCGCCTGGCCGTGGTTGCCGCTCGAGTAGGTGATCACCCCGCGCTTGCGCGCGGGGTCAGGTAGGCGTCGGATGGCGTTGTACGCGCCCCGCAGCTTGAACGCGCCGATCGGCTGCAGGCTCTCGAGCTTCAGGTAGGCGTTGAGGGACTCGACGAAGCGCAGGGGCGTGCGGACCGCCACGCCGGCGAGCCCCGCGGCCGCCTCCCGGACGTCCTCGGCGGTGACCACGCTATTTTTTCTTCTTCTTCGGCTGCAGCTTCGCCTTTGCCGGGGCCTTCTTGGCCTTGGCGGGCGCCCGCGGGGCATCGGCGTCGTCCGCATCGCCATCGTCCGCTTCGTCTTCCTTCACGACCCGCGCCACGTCCACCACCAGATCGCCCGGCGCGAGGTTCATGACCTTCACGCCCTGGGTGTTGCGGCCCGAGATGCGGATGCCCTCGACCGGTACGCGGATCATGATCCCCTTCTTGGTGATCATCATCAGCTCGTCGTCGGGGAGCACTTCCTTGAGCGCGACGATGTTGCCGGTCTTGTCGGCGCGCTTCAGCGTGATGATGCCACGGCCGCCCCGGTGCTGTACCCGGTACTCGTCGAGCTCCGAGCGCTTGCCCATGCCTTTCTCGGTGACGGTGAGGAGCGTGGACTTGCGGCGCACCACCACCATATCGATCACCTGGTCCTTCTTGTCGAGCTCGATCCCCTTCACACCGGTGGCCGTGCGTCCCATGTCGCGCACGTCCTTCTCGTGGAATCGGATGCTCATGCCGTGGTGCGTGGCGAGCACGATGTCGTTCCGGCCGTCGGTCACCTGGACGTCGATCAGCTCGTCACCCTTCTCGATGTTGATCGCGCGGATGCCGACCGAGCGCGGGTTGCCGAACTCCGACAGCCGCGTCTTCTTCACTACACCCTGCTTGGTGGCGAACAGGAGGTATTGGTCTTCGGAGAACTCGCGCACGGGCACCAGGGAGGCGAGGCGCTCGTCGGGCTTCATGGCGATGCAGGAGATGATCGGCTTGCCGCGCGCCGCCCTCGCCGCCTGCGGGATCTCGTGCACCTTGAGCCAGTAGCACTGCCCCTGTTGCGTGAAGAACATCACGTAGTCGTGGGTCGACGCGATGAACAGGTGCTCGACCCAGTCGTCTTCCTTGGTGTGGGCGGAGATCACGCCCCGGCCGCCGCGCCGCTGGCGCCGGTACGCCGACACCGGCAGTCGTTTGATGTAGCCCGCGTGGGACACGGTGATCACCATGTCCTCTTCCGCGATCAGGTCTTCGATCGAGAACTCGCCCTGATCCGCGACGATCTCGGTGCGCCGCTCGTCGCCGAAGCCGTGCGCCAGCTCCGAGAGCTCTTCCTTCAAGATCTTCAGGCGCCGCGGCTTCGACCCGAGGATCTCCTTGCACTCCTTGATGAACTTGCGGACTTCCTTGAGCTCGTCCTCGAGCTTGGTGATCTCGAGGGCGGTGAGCCGGGCCAAGCGCATGTTGAGGATCTCGGCCGACTGCTTTTCGGACAGCTTGAACCGCTTGCGCAAGCTGGCGTCCGCGCCGGGCGTGTCCTTCGACTTGCGGATGATCTTGACGACTTCGTCGATGTTGTCGACCGCGATCTTCAGGCCCTCGAGGATGTGCTCGCGGTCCTGCGCGCGCTTCAGCTCGAACTCGGTGCGGCGGGTGATGACGGTGTGGCGATGCTCGATGAAGTGCTCCAGCAGCTCCTTGAGGTTCATCTCCTTCGGCGCGCCGTCGACCAGGGCGAGCATGATCGCGCCGAAGGTGGTCTGCATCTGCGTGTGCGCGTACAGCTGGTTCAGAACCACCATCGGCACCGCATCCCGCTTCAGCTCGATCACGACCCGGATGCCTTCTTTGTCGGACTCGTTCCGGAGGTCGCTGACCCCCTCGAGCTTCTTCGCCAGCACCAGGTCGCGGATCTGCTCGATCACGCGGTCGGGGGAGACCTGGTAGGGGAACTCGGTGACGACGATCTGCTGCTTCCCGGTCGACTCCCGCTCCTCGACGGCCGCACGCGCGCGGATCGCGATCCGGCCGCGCCCCTTCTCGTAGCACTCCTTGATGCCCTCGCGGCCGTAGATGATCGCGCCGGTCGGGAAATCCGGGCCCTTGATGAACTTCCGCAGATCTTTGATCGACGCGTCCGGGTGGTCGACCAGATGATTGATGGCCTCGACCGCCTCGCCCAGGTTGTGCGGCGGGATGTTGGTGGCCATGCCGACGGCGATTCCGGACGTGCCGTTGACGATGAGGTTGGGGAGCCGGGCCGGGAGGACCGTGGGCTCCTGCAGCCGATCGTCGAAGTTGGGGACGAAATCGACGGTGTTCTTGTCGATGTCGTCGAGCATCGTCATCGCGATCCGCGTCAGGCGGGCTTCGGTGTAGCGGTAGGCGGCCGGAGGATCGCCGTCCACCGAGCCGAAGTTCCCCTGACCGTCCACCAGCGGATAGCGCAGCGAGAAGGACTGCACCATGCGCACCAGCGAGTCGTACAACGCGACGTCGCCGTGCGGGTGATACTTGCCGAGCACGTCGCCCACGACGGTGGCGCTCTTCTTGTAGGGGCGGCCCGGCACGAGCCCCAGCTCGTTCATGGCGTACAGGATGCGGCGATGCACGGGCTTGAGCCCGTCGCGCACGTCGGGCAGCGCGCGCTGCACGATTACGCTCATCGAATAGTCGAGGAACGACTCCTTCAGCTCGTCTTCGATGAGGCGCGGTAGGATGCGTTCGCGGGCGTTCGGTGCGGTCATGAACGACAGGGGCTCGGGGTTAGGGACAGGGGGCTTGGGCTCGTGCGACGATACCTAAGTTCCTATAAAATAATCACTTAGACGGGAAAGTTCAACCCGCTAAGGAGCGCCAAGTCGCTGCAGGGCGGAGGCTTATCCCGGGGTGCCTCTGTTGACGGTTAGTTGACCGGCGCGTCCTAGCGTATTGCGACGCTGAAGCGTGGGCTCGGCCAGCACCGTGCTGAAGCACAGTGAGCGAAGCGAATCCGTGCGAGCGGGTGTCCTTCAGGACAGCGCGGGCCGAGCCCATGCTTCGGCACGGGAACACCGCTGAGCCGACTCAACAACCCCGGGCACGAAATGACCGCCCACCAACTCTACATCCACGTCGCGTGGACGACGCGCGACCGCCGTCCGATGATCGACCCTCCCACCAGCGTCTTCCTGAGTCAGTACTTTCGCCGAACCGCTGCGCGAGAACACGCTGACATCGTGGCGTTGGCCATTCTCCGGACCCACGTCCACATGCTGCTCCGCACCACCCCCCGCATCGACTTGCCACGGCTCGTGCAGGTGTTCAAGGGCGGGAGCGGCTACGCCGCGAGCCGTCTCCCTGGAAATGTCCTCGGATTGCGTTGGGCGCTCGAATATTCCGCCACCACGGTGGGACCGAAACAGCTCGCAGATGTGATTCGATACATCGAGGGGCGGGCTATGCGCCATCCAGGAGAGGCAGTTGAGGATCAAGCGGGCACCGGGCGAGAATGACTGCGCGTAGGGACTCACTCGGAAACCCGTATCGCGATCTTCCCCAGCTGCTCCCCCTGCTCCAACCGCTCGCACGCCGCACGCACCTCCTCGAAAGGGAATACGCGATCCACCACCGGTCGCAGCTCCCCCGTGCCCAGCACCCCCACGATCTCGCGGTATTCCGCCTCGTTTCCCATGGTCGCGCCCAAGATACTCCACTGGTACCAGAAGAGCCGCCGCAGGTCGACGGACACGTGCGGGCCGGTGGTGGCGCCGCAACACACGAGCCGGCCGCCCCGCCCCAGAGACCGCAACGACTCCTCCCACGTCGCCTCACCGACGTTCTCGATGACGACGTCCGCGCCGCGTTTGTCGGTCAGCGCCCGGACTTCTGTCGACACCGCCAGCGTCCGATGATTGAGGGTGATGTCGGCACCGAGTCGCCGCGCTTCCTGCAACTTGCCGTCGTGCGACGACGTCACGATCACCCTCGCCCCCAGGCGCTTCGCGATCCGCATCGCCGCCAACGAGACGCCCCCGCCGATCCCCCAGATCAGGGCCGTTTCCCCAGCTCGCAGCCGTGCCCGCGTCACCACCATGCGCCAGGCCGTCAAGGTCACCAGCGAGAAGGCCGCGGCCTCGGCCCACGTGAGGGGCGGCGCGAGTGTCGGGATGATGGCGACATTCTGCTCGGGGACGACGACGTACTCGCACAGCGTCCCGGGGAGGTGCTCCCCGAGCAGCCGGTAGTTGACACACAGGGACTGCTCCCCCGCGCGGCAGAACGCGCAAGTGTAGTCGGGGATCCCCGGGTTGATCATCACCGGATCGCCCGGTCGCACCGAACGCACCTCGGAGCCCACCCCGTCCACGACGCCCGCGCCGTCGGCTCCGAGGATATGAGGGAAACGGTACTCGACCGGCAGCCCGTGCACGGCGAACAGGTCGAGGTGGTTCAGCGCGGCGGCCCGGATCGCGACCCGGACCTCGCGTGGGCGCAACGGACCTACGGGGTCGGGGACATCGGCCAGTTGGATTTGTTCGAGGCCGCCGGTAGCGCGAATGACGCAGGCGCGCATCGGCGACTCACGGCATGAACGTCGCGGACACCACCTGCTCGGGGCCGGTCGTGGGGACCGCGACGGGCGCGCCGCCCGCCGCTCCCCCCGCCCCCCCCGCCCCACCGCCGCTCTGCCCGGCCGGCTGGATGAACACCTTGGACACGTTCTTCTGCACGTTCACGACGAGCGCGAGCAAATCACCGCCGGGCGCGATCGCGAAATCGGTGATCACGAGGTCAGTGGCGCTGAGCGGAGTCATGCGACCCGTCGCCAGGTCCGCCTTCACGACCTGCGTGACCGTGCGGCCACTTTCCTTCCCCTCGAGCAAGAAGGCGAGCGAGCCGTCGCGCAGGAAGTGGGGGCTCTTTTCCTTGACCTGCGGCGATTTCGTGAAGTTGCGCTGGTTCGAGCCGTCCTTGGACATCAACCAGATGTCGTCGTTGCCGTCGCGGTTCGACACGAATGCGATGGTTTCGCCATCGGGCGAGACGGTCGGCTGCCAGTTGTCGGCCGGCTCCTGGGTGAGCTGAATCGCGTCGGAGCTGGTGATCGGCTGCACGAACACCTGGCGGTGTCCCGTGCGATTGGAGTGGAACACCACCGACTGCCCGTCCGCGGTAAACGCGGGGCCGCCGTCCGCCGCTGGAGAGTTGGTCAGGCGTGCCGCGTCCGTGCCATCCGCGTCCATGATGTAGATCTCGGGCTGGCCGTCCCGGGTGGACACGAACGCGAGGCGCGAGCCGTCCGGGGAGAACGCCGGCTCCGTTGCCGCGGTGGTGTCCTCTGTGACCTTGCGTAGTTGCGCGAGGTTCGACCGCTCCGCCGCGTAGAGCTGGAAGCGCCCCGAGCGCGAGCTCGCGAGCACGATCTCTCCCTGCACGAAGACGCCCACCGCGGCGCGCTTGCCGCCCGGGGCCGCGGCGGTGATGCGCGCGTGCCCGTACCCCGCTGCGGTGACGGTTCCGTCTTCCGCGACGGCGGCGACCTGCGTGTTGTCGGAGGCGAACGAAACGCCCGTGGCGGGCCCGATCACGGCGCCCGCTTCGTCGGCGAAGCTGGCGCGCAGCGCATACCGCTTGTTGAGCGGCAGGCCGACTCGCGTGGCCGACAGCTTGAGCCCGGCCGCGATCACGCGGATCGACCACGTCACCGCGAGCCCGAGTCCGGGACCGCGCACCACGAGCTGCGTCTTGCCGGCGCGTCTCCCGGTCAGGACGCTCGTGGTCGGGTCGAAGCTCGCGAGGGATGTGTCACCCACGCTCCAACGCAGAGGCGCTTCGGGAACCGCCTGCCCGTCGGCACCAAGCGCACGCGCCTCGAACTTTGCCGTCCCCTGGATCGCGACCGGAATCTCGGTCGAGGCCTTCGGCCGCACTTCGAGCGCCTGCACGACCCGGTGCACCACGACCTCCAGGGTCTTGGTCTGCAGCAGCCCCGCCACGGAGAGCGTCGTCCTGCCCGGTGCCACGCCGGTCACGACCCCCGTGAGCGAGACCCGCGCGACGTTCGCGTCCGCCGAGGACCACTGCATCGTGAGCGGGCTCACGACGCGGCCGCCCTGCGCCGGCACGACCACGCGCAGGGTGTCGACCTCGTTCGGCCCCAGCGCGACGGGACTCGGCTCCTGAATCGCGATGTCGCTTTGTTGGACCACCACCGGCGCCGTCGCGGTGAGGCCGGTCGAGCCGGTCACCTGGACCGTCCCCTGGCCGGCCGACAGCGCGACGATCACGCCGTTCTGGTCCACACTGGCGATGTCGGGGCGGAGCGACTTCCACGTCACGGCCACTGGCGCGGCCGGGGTGCCGTCCTCTCGGAGCGCGCGGGGCGTGACGCGGGTGTTTTCGGACGGGAGGAGGTAGATGGTGGGCGGCTCGATGCGGAGCACCGCCGCAGGGCCGGCCCCCAGCACTTGCCCGGCGAAGGGATCGCCTCCCGTCGCCTCGCCCGCGCGCGCCGGCGCCGCTGGTTGTCCTGACGCCGCACCCGCCGGCCCGCCGGCCGCGGGCGCGCCGAACACCTGCACCGCCGCCTGGCCCTTGCGCGGTCCGACCCGCGCTTCGACGATCGCGACGCCGCCGCCCACGCCCGTCACCGTCCCGTCGTTGTCGACCTTGGCGACCGAAACGTTGTTCGAGGACCAAATGAAGCGCACGGTAGGGATGACGTTGCCCACGCGATCGAACGCCGTCGCCAGCAGTCCGCTGCGCTCTCCCACCTTGATCGTGACGCTCGGAGGGGCTACCTGAACTTCGGACACGTTTTGTGCGAAGGCCCGCCCGGGCAACGCGAGCGTGATCCAGATCACAATGGGGCGAGCGGTCATAGCGGCGCGAAGGTAAATGCGCGTAAGTATCGTTGTCAAGCTAACTTGTCACCATCGTACGGGTTTCGAGGCCCGGTAGAACATAACGGTCCCCGCTGTCTCATGCCTACCCCATACCGCTCTGGCACGGCCCCCTGGCGGTGCGAATTGGAACGCTCCATAAGGCAAGGGCTTAACCCGCAGGATGGCGCCGCGGGTGTCGCGCCCGACGGGTCGGGAGAGCGGCTTGAGAGCCCGCGAGTGCCGCCGGCTCATCCCTCAGGGCAAGAAGGGGCTCGCAGGAAGTGGCTCGCGCACGACCCGTGCGGCGTGGAGTAGCCGTGGGTGACGCCTGCGGGAGCGTCGTCGTGTCTCACTTGCGTGGCAGCATTCCCGGGGTAAGCTATAAGCCACGCCCCACGGACAACCAGCAGAGGAGATCCGATGCTCGAGCCAAACGACTTCTCGGAGAGCAGCTGGCCCGGCCCCGGCATGATGGAGCCGATGTACCCACCGTCGCCTCCGCCGATGCCGAGTCCGGCACCGATGATGGACGAGCCGGCAGCGGCCCCGAGGCGAAAGGCGCCCGCACGGAAGAAGAAGAAGGCTGCGAAGCGGCCCAAGGCGAAGAAGGCGGGGAAGAAGCGCCCGAAGGCCAAGGCGAGGCGGGCCGGAAAGAAGAAGAAGGCAGGGAAGCGGCGCCGCCGCTAGAACAGGTCCACTCCACACCGCGGGAGCGCTTCTCGGATGGCTCGAGCCATCTCCTCGAGGCGCTCCCGCGGCACGTTTTCGGGGCCCGCGGCCGCTCCGCCGGTCCCGGAATCGAGCTTCATTCAAACGCCGCCAAGAGGGAGTGCTATGGGTGTCAGACGTTGGGCGTGGAGTGTGGGCAGTGGGCTGCTCTTGGCTTGCTCGGCGCCGAAGGTCCCGCTCGGCGACCCGCAGGCCGAGATCACGACGATGCTCACCCGGTCCGCCGCGGATTGGAACGCGGGCGACCTGGCGGGCTTCATGGGCGACTACGCGCACGACTCGCTCACCAGCTACGTGACGGGCGGCCACGTCCAGTATGGGTGGCAGAAACTGTACGACCGCTACCAAGCCGGCTACTTCGCGCCCGGGAAGCGGCGCGACTCACTGACGTTCGACGAGGTCCGCGTGCGGCCGTTGACGCTCGATCTCGCGCTCTGCACGGCGCGCTTCGCGCTGCATCGCGGAGACTCGGTGGTGGCGAGCGGCCCGTTCACGTTGATCCTCCAGAAGCGGGGCGACCGCTGGCAGATCCTGCACGACCACACGTCGAGCGACCCGAAGTGAAGCGCGTCATGGGCCTGCTGCCGACCGCCCGACCGCCGATTCTCTTGACAGCCGCCGTGGTCCTGCTGTCGGTAGCCTGTAAGCCCTCGGGAGACGGTGTGATCGCCCTCGAAGGAGCCACGCTGATCGACGGCTCCGGGGGCGACCCGGTGAAAGACGCCGTCATCCTCGTCAAGAACGGGCACATCGAGGCCGTCGCGCGCGTGAACGAGATCGCCGTGCCGCGCGGCGCGCAAACCATCAGTCTGATCGGCAAGACGGTGATCCCGGGACTGATCGACGCGCACGCGCACGCGGAGCGCTGGGCGGCGGAGCGCTACGTCGCCTGGGGGGTGACCACGGTGCGCGATCTGGGGGCGATGACCACCGACTCGGCGATGGTGCTCCGGAACGACTGGAACCTCGGAGCGGAGCTCGGGCCGCGGGTGCTCACCGCAGGGGGCATGATCGATGGCGTGCCCCCGACCTATCCCACCGCCACGGGGGTCGCCAGCGCGGGCGCCGCACGTAAAGCCGTCGATCAGCGCGCCGTGGCGGGAACCGACCTGCTCAAGATCTACACCAAGATCACGCCGCTATTGCTCAAGCCCCTGATGGACGAGGCTTCCACCCTGCGACTTCGGGTCGCTGCGCACCTCGGCAAGACCGACGCGGTCACCGCCGCGAGAGCGGGGGTCGCCTCGCTCGAGCACATGGCCGGGGTGGTGCAGGCGGCGGCCCGAAACCCGGCGCCGTATGTGAACGCGCACGACCGCTTCCTCACGGGGTGGACCCTCGAGGAGAGCGGTTGGGCGTCGCTCGACTCTGCGAGCGTCGCGCGCGTCGCCCGCGTCCTCGCGGCGACTCAGGTGGCGGTGGTGCCCACGCTCGTGTTGCACGAGACGCTCGCCCGGCTCGACAACCCCACCCTCCTGCTGCGTCCCGGCATGGAGGACGTCCCCGCAAGCGCTGCGAGCGTGCGCGACGTCCCCGGCCTGCTCAAGCGCACTCGGTGGCGCGCCGCTGACTTTCAGGCGTTCCGCCGCGCGCGGCCGCGCCAGGACCAATTCGTGCGGGAGTTCAAGCGCGCCGGCGGCCTGCTCGCGGCGGGATCGGACGCCGCGAACCAGTTGCTCGTCCCCGGCCTATCGCTGCACGAGGAAATGAGCCTGCTGGTCGCCGCCGGCTTGACCCCCCTCGAGGCGATCACGGCGGCGACGCGCAAAGGCGCGCAGCTGCTGCGGGCCGACTCGCTCGGCCTGCTCGCGCCGGGCAAGGTCGCGGATCTCGTGGTGCTGGACGGCGATCCCATCAAGGGCATCGCCGCGACGCGACGCATCGCCAGCGTCATGGTCCGCGGGCGCCTGATCCAACCCGACTCGCTGCGGAGGACGTGGGGCAAATGAAGCGACTCGCATGGCTGCTGGTGCTCGCCGCCTGCGGCACGGGAGATGGAAACCCGGCGTCCCGTGGCTACGACGTGCTGCTCGCCGGCGGTTGGATCGTGGACGGCAGCGGCAATCCGCGCCGTCGGGGCGACGTAGCGATCGCCGGGGACCGGATCGCGGGGGTCGGCTTCCTGCCGGGCGCCCAGGCACGCGAGACGCTCGATGTCTCGGGTCTCGTCGTGGCGCCGGGATTCATCGACATGATGGGGCAGTCGGAGATCAACGTGCTGATCGACAACCGCGTGCTCTCAAAAATCACGCAGGGTGTCACCACCGAGCTGACGGGCGAGGGCGGCTCGGTCGCCCCACTCACCGACAAGCTGGCGCTCGACGACTCCGACGCGATGAAGAAGTGGCACTACCGCGAGGACTGGCGGGACCTGGACGGCTACATCGCTCAACTCGCGCAGCACCGCTCGGCGGTGAACATCGCGACGTTCGTCGGCGCGACCCAGGTGCGCCTCGCCGTGGTCGGCAAGGAGAATCGACAGCCGACGGCGCCCGAGCTCGCCCACATGGTGGCCCTGGTCGATACCCTCATGGAGCAGGGCGCCCTGGGCGTGTGGACGGCGCTCGAATACGCGCCCGCCAGTTATTCGACGACCGACGAGATCATCGCGCTCGCGAAGGCGGCGCGGCGTCACGGCGGCATCTACGCCTCGCACATGCGGAACGAGGGGATCCAGATCGACCAGGCGCTGAACGAGCTGTTCCGCATCGCGCGGGAGGCCGATATTCCCGCGGAGATCTCGCATCTCAAGGTGTCCGGCCGGGACAGCTGGGGACAAATGCGCCGCGTGCTGGCGCGCATCGACTCGGCGCGGGCCGCGGGGCTCGACGTCACGGCCGACCAATACCCCTACGTCAGGGCCGCCACCGCGCTCGATGCGTCCATCCCCACCTGGGCGGAAAGCGGCGGCATGGACTCGCTGCTCGCACGGCTCCGCGATCCTCGGACGCGAGCGCGGCTGCGCCAGGAGATGCTGCGTCCCCGGGGCGGGGCCGAGAGCTTCTTCTATGAGGCGGGTGGCGGCGGGGGCGTGCTGATTACCGGGACGTTCCAGGACTCGCTGCGCTACCTGCAAGGCAAGACCATCGCCGAGATCGCGGACGCCCGGCACGCCGACCCCGTCGAGACGGTGTTCGACATCGTGTTGGCCGAGCGGGGCCATCGGACCGACGCCGTATACGCCGTGATGAGCGAGCCCGACGTACAGGCCGCGATGCAAACGTGGTGGGTGGCAGTGAACACCGACTTCGGTGGCGTGGCGCCCGACGGGCCGCTCGGCACGCAGTCCGCTCACCCCCGCGCCTACGGCACGTTCGCGCGCATCCTCGGCCACTACGTGCGCGAGCTCAAGCTGTTCCCGCTCGAATTCGCGGTGCGCAAGATGACCTCGCTCGCCGCGCTGCGCGTTGGGCTCCGGGACCGCGGCCTGCTTGCGCCCGGCATGGCCGCCGACATCACGGTCTTCGATCCCAACAGCGTGGCCGACCGCGCCACGTTCGAGCGGCCGCACCAGTCATCGGTCGGGTTCGCGTATGTGTTCGTGAACGGGCAGAAGGTGCTGGACCACGGCACGCTCACGGCAGCGCGTCCCGGGCGCGGGCTGCGCGGTCCGGGGTACGTGCCGCCGGAGCGACGGCGGCGGTGACGCTCGGGCGGCTGCTCGGCGCCTGGCTGCCGGTGGCCCTGCTCTTCGCCCTCACGCCGCCGATCGGATACCGCTGGGACGGAGCGCTCAACCAGGGCCACTTCGCATGGTCGTTCAACCGGTGGGAGATCGGCTGGCGGCTCGCGGAGGCCGCGGTCCTCACCCTGTTCGCCTCTCTGTGGTTCGATTCGCTCGGCGCCGGCGGCTGGTGGCTGCTGTTCCTCCTGGTCGGGCTGCTCGTCGCCTTCCCGCGGCGTCTCGTGATGTGGCAGCACGTGCAGCCGGCGCGCCGGCGCGCCCTGCTCGCGCACGCCGCGCTCGACGTGGCTCGCTATCTGGCGGCGGGCGCGCTGCTGGCCTGGCGCCTCGCCTGACGCGCGCCGCCGACGACTGAAGTTGGCTATCTTCGGTGCACTCATGTCCACCGAACCCATGACCGCCGTCCGGCTGACGCGCTACTCGCACGGCGCGGGCTGAGCCTGCAAGCTCGGCCCCGCCGAGCTGGCGCAGGTCCTGCGTCACGTGCCCGCCGCGACGGATCCCCGGATCCTCGTAGACGCCGCCACCCGCGACGACGCCGCCGTGTTTCGTCTCTCGGCCGACCGCGCGATCGTGGCGACGGTGGACTTCTTCACGCCCATTGTGGACGACCCATACGACTTCGGACGCATCGCCGCCGCCAACGCGTTCTCCGACATTTACGCGATGGGCGCGACGCCGCTCTTCGCGCTCAACCTGGTGGGTTGGCCGCGCGACACGCTTCCCTACGACCTGCTCGGCGAAGTGCTGCGGGGCGGCGCAGACGTGGCGCGCGAGGCCGGGGCGTTCCTGCTGGGCGGCCACTCGATCGACGACCCGGAGCCCAAGTACGGCATGGCGGTGATCGGCGAAGTGCATCCGGACCGGATCGTGCGGAACACCGGGGCGCGACCCGGCGACACGCTCGTACTTACCAAACCGATCGGTACGGGCGTCCTCACGACCGCGCTGAAGCGCGACTTCCTCTCCGAGGCGGAGCTCGCGCCCGCGGTGGCGGTGATGACGACTCTCAACGCGGCCGCGGCCCGGGCGATGCTCGCGGTCGGCGTGCACGCGGCGACCGATGTGACCGGGTTCGGGTTGCTCGGCCACCTGTCCAGCCTGCTCGAAGCGAGCGGCGTGGCCGGGGAGATCACCGCGCCGGCGGTCCCGCTACTCCCGCGCGCACGGGACGCCGCCACCCGGGGCGCCATCCCGGGCGGCTCCCAGCGCAACCTGGCGAGTCTCGCGGAGACGACGACGTTCGGCGGCGGCGTCGACGAGATCACGCGCACGCTGCTCGCCGATGCCCAGACGTCCGGAGGACTGCTGATCGCGGTGGCGCCCGATCGCGCCGAAGCGCTCGTCACCGCGTTGATGCGCGAGGCGACACCGGCGGCGGCGATCGTGGGGCGGGTGGTCGCGGGGCGACCCGGCCGCGTGGCGGTCGGCTAGCGGAGACCCATGGGAGCGATTCGCGAGTTCACGCGCCTCACCCCCGACGCTCTCGATGCGCTGGAGCGGGCGGTGCGGGAGCGACGCCGGGTGGCGCTGCGGCGGCGCGGCACCGAATATGTCGTCGTGGCGGAGCGGCTCGAGACCGGCGAGCGCGACGAGGCGCTCGAGGGACGCCTCCCGATGACGGGGGAGCTCCTGGAATTCCCGCTGCGCGAGCTCGAGTCCTTCGCGGTGCTCCCGTAACCGTGTTTACTCAATTGCTGGTGGGACTGGACGGCAGCCCGCGCGCCGACTCGGCGTTCGAGCAGGCCGTGGTGCTGGCCCAGCGGTTCGGCAGCACGGTGGTGGTGGCGTACGTGCGGGAGCGGGGAGGACCCGGCGCGGACGGGGCGGCGATGCTCGACCGCGCCCGTGAGCGACTGGTCGCGGCGGGCCTGCGGGCCGAGCTGGTCGAGCGCGACGGCGAACCCGACCTCGAGCTCGCCGAGCTCGCGAAGGCGGTCGACGCGGTGCTCGTGGGCCGACGCGGCGTCAGCACCAAGGGCGATGCGCTCGGCCCCACCGCGTCTTCCCTGATCCGGATCGCCGAGCGCTGCGTGATCGTGTGCGGCGGGTTGCCTTCGCCGATGACCTCCTGCGCGCTGGCGTTCGACGGGCGCGAGACGAGCCGGCGGGCGCTCGAGCTGGCCGCGAGCTTCGCCACCGTGGTGGGGAGCACCGTGCACGTGATCCACGCCGCCGAGGATCGCGACGCCGGCCTCCAGGTGGTCGGGGTGGCGGAGGCCATGCTGTCGATGCAGCGCGTGCCCTTCGTGACCCACGTCGAGCCCGGCAAACCGGGGGAGGTTGTGGCCCAGGTGATCAAGCGGACCCGGTGCGACGCGCTGTTCGCCGGGGCCCACCTGAGCCACCAGCACGGTCGCCCCAGCGCCGTCGTCGTGTCCCACGCCGAGGAGATCCTACGCCACACCGACATCCCGGTGGTGATCCAACCCTGAGATGGCCGACCGGACGCCGCCGATCCACGTCCTCGTGCATGCCGACGAGAGCTGCCTCGGCAACGGCACGGAGCCACCCAATCCCGGCGGCAACGGCGCGCTGATCGAAGCACCCGCGGGCGACAGTGTGGCACGCTGGGACTTTTACGAGTGCTCCCCCGACACGACCAACAATCGCATGGCGCTGGCCGGTGCGATCGCGACGCTCGAATGGCTGCACCGCCAGTGGCGCAACGCCCGCGTCACCTACGTGTCCGACTCCGAATACCTGATCAAAGGAATGAAGGAATGGGTCTCGGGATGGATCACGCGCGGCTGGCGGCGGAAGGGCGGCGCCGTCGAGAACCTGGCGCTGTGGCAGAAGCTGGTTCAGGCGGCGGCCGGCCACACCATCGAGTGGTGCTGGGTGCGCGGCCACAGCGACCACCCCAAGAACGAGTACGCCAACCATCTCGCGATCCGCGCGGCCGAGCGCCAGGAGCGCTCCAACGGACTCGTCCCCTCCGGCTTCGACGCGTGGCTCGAGCAACAGCGCGCCCGCGGGCATTACGCGGACTACGATCCAGACCGGGAACTGCATGAGCGTCTTTAAGGACGGCGTGGCCGCCAACACGCACCGCTTGAACGTGCTCCCCAACGGCGCGTCCGTGCCACCGGTTGACCGCATCCCACTGTACGAGGTTTATATGCGGATGGCCGAGGAGCTCGCCAAGCGCTCGACCTGCGTGCGGCTCCGGGTGGGGACGGTGGTGACCGACCAGCTGCTCGAGAACGTCCTTGCCATCGGCTACAACGGGAACGCGCGCGGCCTCCCCAACCGCTGCGATTCCTCGGTCCCGGGGAGCTGTGGCTGTATCCATTCTGAGATGAACGCGCTCGTCAAGGCGCCGGGGAGCGTACGCGACAAGGTGGTGTTCATCAGCGCCTCGCCCTGCGTGATGTGCGCCAAGCTGATGATCAACTCCGGCGTCAGCCACGTGTTCTACCGCAAGCCGTACCGCGACCCCTCGGGCATCGAAGTGCTGGGGCAGGGCGGCGTCGTCCCGGTGCTGTACGACCGCTGGGTGAGCGAGTGGCGGTGAGACGAATGCGGAGTGCGGAATGCGGAATCCAAGTGAAGGCTGTTGCCACACACCTCAGGTCCGGGAGGGTCCGTCATGAAACGTCTATCGTTGGCTCTGCTCGTGCTCGCGGCCGCGCCGGCCGGGACGCCGCTCGCTGCCCAGTCGCTCCTCTACCGCGGACCGAACATGGGTGGAACCTGGGTCCCCGACGCCGGGGTCGTGCAGTTCAACTTCCTGCACCGCTTCTATGTGACCCCTGGTCCGTCGCACAGCGTCATCAACTATCCCACCTTCACACTCGCAGCGGGGTTCGGACACGGGGTGGCGGTCGGAGGTCGCTTCGCCACCAAGTCCCTCGTCGGCACCGGGGCGGCGGCGCAGTCCAGTAACGAGACGGAACTGTTCGCACGCTGGCGCGCCCTCGGAGCTGAAGGGAAGCCAGGGTTCTCCGTCGCGCTGACGCCCGCCTACAACCTCCTGGCGAAGAGCGTGGACGGCGAGGTGTCGGTGGACTGGACGCGCGGCGCGCTGACCCTGGAAGGCGCCGGTCGGGGCGTGACTCGAGAGTTGGGCACATCCGGACAACGCCAGCTGGCGCTCGCGGGGGGCGTCGTGACACGGCTTACGCCATACATCGCGGTGAGCGCCGATCTCGGATCCTTCGTGGCTCCCGTCAATGGACGCGCGGCGTGGAGCGTTGCGTTAAGCCTTCTCATCCCTGGATCGCCGCACACGTTTTCTCTGCAGGCCAGTAACGCGACCAGCGCGACGATTCAAGGGGCCTCGGTCGGCTTCGCGCCTGTGGGGTCGAACCGCATCCTGTACGGCTTCGAGTTCACGATCCCGCTGCACCTGAAGCGCTTCAGCCCCTGGTTCCACGGGAGCGGCAGGCCGAAGCTGGTCGTGCCTGAGGGTGCCGTCGTCGCGAAGATCGCGCAGTACAAGTTCCCGACCGACGCCGTGCGAATCCCAGCCGGCGCAACGGTCGTGTGGGTGAACGATGACGTCGCCGAGCACACGGTCACCTTCGACGGCACCGAGCCGGGCTCGCCCATGATCTCGCCGGGCGGCACGTTCAGTCACCGGTTCGACCGTCCCGGGACTTATCCCTACCACTGCACCCCCCACCCGTTCATGAAAGGGGTCGTGGTCGTGAAATGAAGGAAACGGGCGACGTGCGACGTGCAACGTGGGACGTGTTAAGACGTGTCTGACGATCTGGATCGGCTGTTCGAGCGTCTGGTTCGGGTGCTGGCGGACGAGGCCCCCGGCCGGCTCGCCGTTCCCTTTCCGGCGGCGGAAGTGTACGAGCGGCTCGTCCCGTACCGCTCCAACCGCTCCGCCCTGAAGGTGGCGACCCACCAGGACTACGAGATGGCGGTGCTGCGCCTGCTCGCGGGCGAGCGCGGCTACGTGGCGCTCGATCCGACGGAAGTGCGCGAGGCGTTGCAGCGTGAGGCGGCGGAGGCCAATCCCGACACGGCGCTGTTTCGGCAGTTCCCCGACGCGATCCTGAGCCTGAATCGTCTCGCCGCCGAGCGCTTCCTGCGGGGCGACCGCGCCTACGCGCCGCCCGCGCCGGCGCGTCCCGAGTCGCTGGACGACGCTGATCGGGAGGAAGCGGAAGAGGAGCCGGCGGCCGCGATCGCGCCGGTGCCCGAGTCCCCGTTCGAGCTCGCCGAGCAGAGCGAGTCGCCACGGCAGTGCCCCTACTGCGGCGAGACGCTACCGGGGCACCGCAAGGTGAATTTCTGCCCTCAGTGCGGCCAGCCGCCCTCCGGGGAGCTGCGCTGTCCGGCCTGCGGCGTCGAGGTGGACGTAGGCTGGGGCTATTGCGTGAGCTGCGGGCGCGCCACGGGCTTCGAGTGAAGCGGCACAAGATCGCGGTGATCGCCGGGGACGGGATCGGCCCCGAGGTCATCGAAGCCGCGATCCCGGTGCTCGAGCGGGCGGCGGCGCAGCATCGGTTTGGACTCGACCTCGAGCGGCTTCCCTACTCCGCTGACCACTACTTGAAGACCAAGGAGACGCTTCCCGACCACGCGTTCCGCCATCTGCGGGACGACGTGGACGCGATCTTGCTCGGCGCGCTGGGGGACCCGCGCGTGCCCGCAAACGAGCACGCTCGGGACATCCTCTTGGGCCTCCGGTTCCGCCTCGATCTCTACATCAATTTTCGCCCGGTCCAGCTGCTGCACCCCGATCTCACGCCGCTTCGCTCCGACCGCCCGATCGATTTCGTAGTCTTCCGCGAGAACACTGAGGGCGTATACCTGGGAAGAGGACACATCGACCAGGACGAGTACGTCGCGGAGGACGTGAACACGACGAAGGGGGTCGAGCGCATTATCCGTGCCGCCTTCCAGTGGGCGCAAGCGCACGGGAAGACGCGCGTCACGATGAGCGACAAGGCGAATGCAGTGCCCGCGCACCAGGTCTGGCAGGAGCGGTTCAAGCGCGTCGCCGCCGAGTTTCCGGGCATCGAGGCCGAGCACCGCTATGTAGACGCGCTGGCGCTGGAGCTGGTGCGCGACCCCGCGCGCTTCCAGGTGATCGTCACCAACAACCTCTTCGGGGACATCCTTTCCGACCTGGGCGCCGCCCTGGTGGGCGGCCTCGGTGTGGCGGCGAGCGCGAACCTGCACCCCGGGCGCGCCGGGCTGTTCGAGCCGGTGCACGGCTCCGCGCCGTCGCTGGCGGGCAAGGGCGTCGCCAATCCGATGGCGGCGGTGCTCACGGGAGCGCTGATGTTCGAGCAGCTGGGGCATCGCGAAGCGGCTCGGGATCTCGAGCGCGCGGTGCGACAGACCCTCGCGGCGGGGGTGCGCACGCCGGATCTGGGCGGCCGCGCGACGACCCGTGATGTCGCGGCCCGGATCACCGAGCGACTCGCTTAGGAGCCGACCATGATCATCACGCGCCATCTGACCCCACTCGTGTTTCTCCTGACCATGACTCGAGCCGCCGATTCGCAGCAGCCCCCCCGCCCCCCCCGCCCCCCCCGCCCGACGACGCTGGCTCACCGCTCCACGGTGTACGCGCCGCACGGGATGATCGCCACGAGCCAGCCGCTCGCGACCGCGGCGGGCCTCGCCGTGCTGCAGCGCGGCGGCAACGCCATCGATGCCGCCGTCACGGCGGCCGCCGTGCTCAACGTCGTCGAGCCTCCGATGACTGGGATCGGCGGCGACATGTTCGCCCTCGTCTGGTCGGCCAACGACCACAAGCTGTACGGGCTCAATGCCAGCGGCCGGTCGGGAAGCCTGATGACGCGCGACGCGCTGCTCGCGAAGGGTCACGCCACGATGCCTGGAGAAAGCGTCGAGGACGTCACCGTACCGGGAGCCCTTTCCGGGTGGGACGCGCTGCTCCGGCGCTTCGGGACCATCACCCTGGCGCAGGCGCTCGCGCCCGCCACAGGGTGCGCCGCGGACGGGTTCCCGGTCACGCCGATCATCGCCGCGGAGTGGAGCGCCGAGGTCGCCAAGCTGCGGAAGGACGAGGGCGCGCGCGCGACGTATCTGGTCGCCGACGGGCGCGCCCCGCGGGCGGGCGAATGGTTCCGGAACCCGGACTTGGCCCGCACGTTTCGACTCATCGCCGAGCAGGGGACGGGCGCGTTGTACGGCGGCGAGCTCGGCCGTCGGATTGCGGAGCGGGTGCAGGCCCTGGGGGGCTACCTCACCAGCGACGACCTGCGCGACCACCGTCCGGAGTGGGTCGAGCCGGTCGCGGCGGACTTTCAGGGCCACCGCGTCTGGGAGCTGCCACCGAACGGCCAGGGCGTGGCGGCGCTCGAGATGCTCAGGATCCTCGAGCCCTACGACTTGAAGGCGCTGGGTCACAACAGCGCCCCCTACCTGCATCTCCTGATCGAGGCGAAGAAGCTCGCGTTCGCGGATATCGCGCGCTACGTTGGCGAGCCGAGCGAGATGACGCTCCCGGCGTCAGCCTTGCTGAGCGACCGCTATGTCGCGTCACGCCGGGCCCTCATCGACCCGCGCCGCGCCGCGGATCGCCCCGCGCCGGGGAAGCCCCTGACGGCGAGCGAGACGATCTACCTCACCGTCGCCGACTCGGACGGCAACATCGTCTCGTTCATCAATTCGCTGTACGACGCGTTTGGGTCCGGCGTCGTGGTGCCGGGTACCGGGTTCGCGCTGCAGGACCGGGGCGCGGGATTCACGCTCGAGCCCGGGCTGCCGAACACCGTCGCACCCCGGAAGCGACCGCTCCACACCATCATTCCAGCCTTCGTCACACGGCCCGACGAGACGGGCGGCCACGAACCGTGGCTCAGCTTCGGGGTGATGGGCGGCTCGATGCAGCCGCAGGGTCACGTGCAGCTGCTCCTGAACCTGATCGTCTTCGGGATGGATCTCCAGGAGGCGATCGACGCCGCGCGCTTCCGGCACCTCGAGGGGCGGCGCGTCGCGTTGGAAGCGCCGATCGTGGACTCGGTACGCCACGCGCTGCAGGCGCTGGGCCATGACGTCGTCGTGGAGCGAGGCGTAACGTTCGGCGGCGCGCAAGCGATCATGCGCCTGCCGCGTGGGTGGGCAGCAGGCTCGGACCCCCGTAAGGACGGGATGGCGGCAGGGCACTGAGAGCGATAGCGTTCCAGTATCCGCCCCGCACCGTTGCGAGCCCGATCCATGTCGATGCTGCGTCCGCTGGGATCCCTCACCGCCGTTAGCGCCTGCCTGCTCGGCGCGTGCGCCTCGAGTCCGACCGCGGTCGATTACTCGGGGCTGCATCACCCTTCGCTCGGCGCGGTCGATTCGGTGGCGCTCGGGAACACGCCATTCGCGGTTGCGATCTCCTCCGGCGGCGTGGTCTACGTCACCCAAGCGGCCAGCGGGTCCGTGGCGCGCGCCGACCTGCCGGAGCAGAGCTTTCCGGTGCACGTCGCCGTGGGCCCCTTGCCCTCGCAGGTGCGGATGAGTCCAGACGGGCGCACGGCCTACGTGAGCAACCAGGACGCCGGAACCATCACCGTAGTGGACGTCGCCACCGACCGGCCGATCGACACCATTGCGCTGGCACCCAGCATTCTGACCCTCGGTCTCTCCGCTGACGGACGGCGTCTGTATGCGTTGACCGACTACCGCGGGGTGTATGTGATCGACGCCGCCACGCGGACGCGGATCGACTCGATCGCCGCGACCCAGACCGGCGCCATTCTCACCGGGGTGGCGTTCCACCCGACGCTCGCGCGCATGTACATCTGCGCCCGAGACGCGGGCACCATCACGACGATCGATACCCGCACAAATGTCGTGCTCAAGACGGACACCGTGACCGGCGCCCGGATCCAGAACCTGGCCGTCGCGCGGGACGGCTCCGAGCTGTACGCGACCGACATCCAGCGCAGCGGTCTCTTGATCTCGCCCATGGAGGACGGGGTCACCGTTGGGCGTCTGGAACTGCTACTCGGCTCTGGCCAGGTCCGCAACGCGTTCGACGTGGCCGTTACCCCGGACAACACGCAGCTCTACGTCAGCACGCTCGCGGACGGCAAAGTGTACGTAGTGGACCGAGTGTCGCGCTTCGGGGTTGCGGCGATCGCGACGGGCGGCAGCGCGCGCTACATCGCGTTCGCCGTGGACGGGAGTCGCGCGGTCATCACCAACGAGATGGGCTGGGTCAATTTCATCCACTGATTAGCGGCTACCGACCGCGAGCCACCAATCGGCTTACGGCGCGAGGACTTGCGGGTTCACCCTACGGCGGTCGCCCTACCGCCCCACCTTCGCCCCGTCCATATTCCGCTTTCTGAATCGAAGCGGAGCTTTCCCCCTATGAAAACTCAGGGTTCCAATAAAGACGTCGTCTTCCTGTCCGGCGTCCGGACGGGCTTCGGCACGTTCGGTGGCTCGCTCAAGGACCTCTCGGCCAACGAGCTCGGGGCCGTCGCGGCCCGGCACGCGCTGGAGCGCGCCGGAGCGCCGGCCGGTGAGATTGGCCATGTGGTGGTCGGCAACGCACTCCAGACGTCGGCGGACGCGATCTACTGCGCCCGCCACGTCGGGCTCAAGGCGGGCCTGCCGATCGAGGTGCCCGCCGTGACGGTCAACCGGCTGTGCGGGTCCGGGTTCGAGGCGATTACCCAGGGGGCACAGCTCATCCTGCTCGGCGAAGCGCACGCGGTGCTCGCGGGCGGGACGGAGTCGATGAGCCAGGCTCCTCACGTCGTGCGGGGTGCCCGGTGGGGTCTGCGACTCGGCCCCGCGGCGCCGCTCGAGGACCTACTGTGGGAAGCGCTCACGGACTCTCAGTGCGGGCTGTCCATGGCCGAGACGGCCGAGAGCCTCGCCGAGCAGTACCAGCTCACCCGCAAGGAAGTAGACGAGGTCGCGCTCGGGTCGCAGCAGCGCGCCAAGCAGGCGTGGGATGCCTGCGCGTTCCAGGAGGAGGTCGTTCCGGTGCCCGTCAAGCAGAAGGGGCAGGCGGTCGAGTACCGCAAAGACGAGCACATGCGGCCGGAGACGACGTTGCAGGTGTTGCTGGGCCTCAAGCCGTACTTCAAAAAGGACGGGCTCGTCACCGCCGGCAACGCCTCCGGGATCGTGGACGGCGCCGCGGCTACGGTGATCGCAAGCGAGGAGTTCGCCAAAGCGCACGGCCTCAAGCCCCTCGGCCGGCTCGTCGCGTGGGCGGTGGTAGGGGTCGAGCCCAAGCACATGGGGATCGGGCCGGCGCCGGCGGCCCGCAAAGCGCTCCAGAAGGCCGGGATGAAGCTGGAACAGATGGACCTGGTCGAGGTGAACGAAGCGTTCGCGCCGCAGTACCTGGCGGTCGAGAAAGAGCTGGGGCTCGACCGCGCCAAAACCAACGTCGACGGCGGCGCGATCGCGATCGGTCACCCGCTGGCGGCGACCGGCACCCGCATCACCATCCACCTGCTGCACGCCCTGCGGCGGCGGCAGCGGCGCTTCGGGCTGGGCTCCGCCTGCATCGGTGGCGGCCAGGGAGCGGCGGTGATCGTGGAAGCCTTCCCCGCCTGAGGAGGAGCTGCGATGGACATGATCGTCACTGCAATCCTCGGCGCCCTGGCGCTGTATCTGTTCGGAGGCCTCAAAGTCCTCCGGGAGTACGAGCGCGCGGTGTATTTCTTCCTGGGCCGCTCCTGGGGCGCCAAGGGGCCGGGACTCATTTACGTGCCGCCGCTCTTCGCGAAGACCCAGACGGTCAGCCTGCGCGTCGTCGCGATGGATATCCCGCCACAAGACGTGATCACTCGCGACAACATCTCGATCAAGGTGAATGCCGTCCTCTACATGCTGGTGCGGGACCCGGTCAAGGCGGTGATCGGCGTGGAGAACTATCTCTACGCCACGAGCCAGCTCGCCCAGACGACGTTGCGGTCGGTGCTCGGGGAGACGGAGCTCGACGAGCTCCTCATGAACCGGGAGAAGATCAACAACATCCTGAAGAACATCATCGACAAGCGCTCCGAGAACTGGGGCATCGAGGTCTCGGCGGTGGAGGTGAAAGACGTAGACCTGCCACCCGAGATGAAGCGCGCCATGGCGCGGCAGGCGGAGGCGGAGCGGGAGCGACGGGCGAAGGTGATCAACGCCGAAGGCGAGCTGCAGGCATCGGAGAAGCTCGCGCAGGCCGCGCACATCATCGGTTCCGAGCCCGCGGCCATCCAGCTGCGCTACCTGCAGACGGTGACCGAGATCTCGTCCGAGAACAACTCGACGACGTTCTTCCCCATCCCGATCGATTTGTTCAAGGGATTTCTCGACGCGGTGGCCAGGAAGGCGCCGGCCCCCGCGCTCCCTGAGAAGACGTCGGGCGAAACGCTCCCGGCCGCGCCGAGGAAGAATCAGGTCGAGGCGTAGCGATGGCGGGCGAGCTCATCAGCCGCGAGGCGCTCGAGCGGATCATCCAGCGCGCGGCCGAGCTCCAGGCCGCGGAGCGCGACATCGGCGAGGGGCTGACGAAGGACGAGCTCCTCACGCTGGGGCAGGACGTCGGCATCCCGACGCGCTACCTCCAGCAGGCGCTGCTCGAGGAGCAGACCCGCACGGTCGTCGAGGAGGGGCACGGCACGCTCCCGTGGCTCGCGGGACCGCTCCGGCTCTCGGCCGCCCGCGTCGTCCCGGGCGAGCGGGCGGCGCTCCTGAAGGCGCTCGGTGGCTGGATGGAGGATGAGGAGCTGCTCCAGGTGAAGCGCCGGTACGCCGATCGCACCAGCTGGGAGCCGAAAGTGGGCGCGTTCGCCTCCATCCAGCGCGCGCTCGGCAGCAAAGGCAAGACCTACGCCCTGGCACGAGCGGCAGAGGTCGCGGGTCAGGTGACGCAGCTCGAGCCGGGCTTCTGTCACGCACAGCTCATGGCGAACGTGCAGAACCTGCGCAAAGCCCGGCTCGCAGGTGCGGGCGCCCTCGCCGCCCTAGCGACCGCGGCGGTCGCGCTCGGCGCGGCGGTGCCGATCGCCCTCATCTCGCCGCTCCTGTTCGTCACAGGCGCGGCGCTCGGCGTCACCGCCCTCTTCGTGGCGCGGCGCCACCGCCCCCAGAACGAGCGGGTCCAAGTAGGGCTCGAGCAAGTGCTCGACCGCCTCGAGCGGGGCGAGATCAGGCCCGAGCACGCCTTGCCGGGCCAGAAGTCGAGCGCGTTCGTGCGGATCGCGGAGGAATTGCGGAAGGCCTTCGATGTCCCCGGGACGCGGCCCCGCGGCTAGATCACCCCGAGCACACGCAGGAGCGCAATGACCGAGATCAAGCGGGTTGGCGTGCTGGGTTGCGGCCTGATGGGGAGCGGCATCGCGCAGGTCGCCGCGAGCGCGGGCTACGAGACGGTCGTGCGTGACGTCTCGAAGGAGATCTGGGATCGCGCACGCGCCGCCATCGAGAAGTCGCTCGCCAAGTTCGTGGAGAAGGGGAAGCTCCCGGCGGCGAGCCGCGACGCCGCCCTCAAGCGGCTCGCCTTCACCACCGCGACCGCCGACCTGAAGGGGTGCGACATCGTCATCGAGGCCGTGACCGAAGACCTCGAGCTCAAGAATGCGCTGTGGCGCGAGCTCGACAAGCTGTGCGGCTCAGACACGATCTTCGCATCCAACACATCGAGCCTCACGATCGCCGCCATGGCCGCGGCCACGCAGCGCGGCGACCGCTTCGTGGGGCTGCACTTCTTCAACCCGGTGCCGCTGATGCCGCTCGTGGAGGTCGTGCGGACCGTGACCACGTCGGAGGAGACGTTCCGGCGCGCGTTCGCCTTCGCCAAGTCGCTCGGCAAGGAGCCGGTGGCGGCGAAGGACAACTCCGGCTTCATCGTGAACCTGCTGCTCGTCCCGTATCTGCTGGACGCGATCCGCGCGGTGGAGCACCGCGTCGCCAGCGTGCCGGACATCGACAAGGCGATGCAGCTGGGCTGCGGCTACCCGATGGGCCCGCTCACGCTGCTCGACTTCGTGGGCCTCGACACCACTTACAAGATCGCCGAGATCATGTTCACCGAGTACCGCGAGCCGCGCTACGCGCCGCCGCCGCTGCTCAGGCGCATGGTCATCGCCGGGATGAACGGTCGCAAGAGCGGCAAGGGCTTCTACGACTACGCCGTCGATCCGCCGCGCGTAGTCGATCTGGGCATCTGAACGCGGATTCAGCCCACCCCCACCAACACCGAGCAAAGGACCGGCATGTTCGGCTACGACTGGCCCCGCTTTCACGCAGCGGTGAACGACCTCCCCGCCGCCCTGCTGCTCGTGACCGTGCTATTCGACGTCGCCGCGTGGCTCACCAAGCGCGACTCGCTCAAGGCCGCGGCGCTCTGGACCCTGTGGGCTGGCGTGATCGGCGGGTGGGTAGCCGTCCTGGCCGGGCTCCAGGCAGAGGACGCCATCGAGCACGGCGAGGCGATTCACGAGCTGATGGAAACACACGAAACGCTCGCGCTCACCACGATGGGGATCTTCACGGTCGTGCTCGTGTGGAAGCTGTTCCGCCGCGCCCGGCTCGGCGGCGCCGAGGAGACCGCGCTGCGACTACTGAGCCTGGCCGGATTGGTGGGCATCGTGTGGACGGGTGCCGTCGGCGGACAGATGGTGTTCGAGCACGCCGCCGGCATCCCGGCCGCCAAGATGCGGGCCGAGATGGAGAACCGGGAAGCCGGGCACCATCACGATCCCGGTGAGGCGGGCGAGGAGCACGACGAGCACGCCGACTCACTCGCCGACTCCACGCACCGGCATGCCCCGGGCACGGCGCCGCATAAGCACTGATGCGATTGCGGATTGTCGATTGCGGATTGCGGATTGATGATGGGAGGTCGTGGCGCATTCGGACGCGCACCTTTCCAATCCGCAATCCGCAATCCGCAATCCGCGTTCTGCTTTTCGTCGCCGCCTGCACCCCCGTCACGACCCGGCCGGACTTCCTGCCCGACCCGCAGGGGATCCAGGTGATCCTCGACGCCCGGCCTGGGCGCGTGACACCAGAGATCGCGACGCTCGTGGCGGCGGAGAGCCTTCAGGTCGAACAGGTGAATGACCGGGATGGATATGTCGAGACGGCGTGGTACGACACGCGGTCGCACCGCTCGGTCCGCGGCGCCGGCGACGTGCCCGACCTCGCGGCCACGGTGAAGATCCGCTGCTGGGCCGATCCGTACGTGCCGGGACAAACGCGCCTCACCCTCGAGGCCGTCTATCGCCCCCGTTACGACCCCTCCCGCTCGGAGCGGGATCTCGAAGTGATCGTGCCCGAGGACCACGCGGGGCACGCGATTGCGGAACGACTTGTGGCGGCGCTCAAGAAGCGGTTTGGGACACCCAGCTCCTCACCCACCGCTCCATGACGTCGAGATCCACGACCGCATCCCGGCACGGTCCGTTGGGGAGGCGCATGGTGAGCCCGAGGACCGGCAGCTTGCCGGCGACGTCGCGCAAGCCGGTCGTCATGTCGCGCTCGCAAGCGACCGCCACCACGGCGCGCGGGCGCCGCTCGCGGATCACCCGTCGCGCCAGCTGCCCGCGGGTCGCCACGAACACCGGCACCTCGTAGCGGCCGGCGATCGCGAGCACGCCGTCCAGCGTCTGCTTCGAGAGGCAGCGCGGGATCAACACCAGGAGCTCACCCTTGCCCACCCGTCGCTGACGGCGCTCGGCCAGTGAGTTGTAGACGTCAATCGCGGCGTGCTCCACCCAGTCGCGTTTGCCGAACACACGCGCTACGTGGGAGGTGAGGCTCATCAACCGTAAATACGGCCCCCGCTCGAGCAGCTGCTCCGGCAGCAAGACCGTCCCACCATAAAAGGAAAGCAGCAGCAGGGCGAACCACAGCGCACACACGCCTGCCGCCGCCGCGAGCGCCGCCCAGAGGAGGGTGGGCACTGAGGGGTGCAGGGACTCGAGCCGCGGGGCGAGCAGGAAGACGAGCGCCGCAGCCGCGCCGACTGCGACGACCAGCGTCAGCGCGCCCAGCCGGAAGAACAGACCGGGACGTGCGGAGAAGTCGCCGTTTCCGGGGAGCGGCTTGCCGTCCCACTCGTCCCATTCGTGACCCAGCCGGCGGTCGGTCTCGATGTGGATGAGTTGGGCGCGCGGCGCGTCTGCGAGCATACGGCGTCAAGCATCACCCAGCGGTATGGCCGTGTCAAGCTGAACGCGCGCGTGGTACTTTCCACTGTGCCGCCCGTGACTCCTCCTCCTTCCTCCTTCCCCGGCCTCATCACCGATGCGCGGATCCGCGCTGCGTACGCCGAGTGCGCCGGGATCTATCGCATCGTGCCCGCCGGTGTCGCGATTCCGCGCGGCGTCGAGGAGCTGCAGCGGCTCGTCGCGTGGGCAACGGGCACGAGCACACCGCTGGTGCCGCGCGGGTCGGGAAGCGGGATGCCGGGAGGTGCCGTCGGGCGCGGGATCATCGTGGACCTGAGTCAGGGATTTCATTGGGTCGTCCCCGATTGGCCGGGTCGCACGGTGTGGGTCGGGGCGTCTGTGACCGGTGCCCAGATCGGGGACTGCGCCCGCCCGCACGGCTTGCGCCTCGCCCCCGACCCGTCGTCCGGCGCGTTCGCGACTTCCGGCGGCATGATCGCCACCAACGCCGCCGGCCCGCGCTCGGTCCGCTGTGGCAGCGTGCGGGCGTGGGTCGAGGCCGTGGAGATCGTCGGTGCGGATGGGAAGGCAAGGCGCGTTACGCGAGGAGGAGGGAGCACGGCGCGGCTCGCGCTGACCCCGGAACAACACCGGCTCGTCAGGGCACGCTTCCCCAAGACCCGCAAGAACTCGAGCGGCTACGCACTCGACCGCTACGCCGCGTCGGGCGACGAGCTGGATATCCTGGTCGGTTCCGAGGGCACACTCGCCTTCGTCACAGCGGTGCAGTGGCGGCTCGAGCCCATTCCTCCCGATGTCGCCGGGGCCGCCCTCGGCTTCGGGAGTCTCGAGGAACTCGCCGCGGCCGTGCCGTACCTCCTCGCGCTCAACCCGTCGGCGGTGGAGCTGCTCGACCGGACGTTCCTCGAGCTGGTGCGTGAGGACGGCCTGGACCTCCCTGCCGGCATCGCGGGGCTGCTCCTGGTGGAGTTCGAGCGGGATACGGCGGCCGCCGCTCGGGGGGTGGTGGGCGACGCGGCGCGCGGCCTCAAGACGCTCACCATGCACGTCGAGACGGCGGTGGACCGAGCGGGCCTCGAGCAGCTGTGGTCCATACGCAGGCTCGCGAGCCCCGCGCTCGCCCGGCTGCCCCCGACCCGGCGCTCCCTGCAGGTCGTAGAAGACGGGTGTGTCCCGATCGAGCGACTGGGAGGTTACATCGCCGGCGTGCGCGCCGCAGCCGTCCGTCACGCTGTGCCGGTCGCCGTGTTCGGCCATGCGGCCGACGGTCACGTGCACGTGAACGCTCTCCCCGACACGACTGCGCCGGGGTGGCGGGAGGCGCTGGCCGCGTTGTACGCCGACGTGACCGACCTGGTGCTCCGGCTCGGCGGCACACCGGCGGGAGAGCACGGCGTCGGGCGACTGCGCGCCGGGGTGCTGGCGCGGTTCTACGGACCAGACGTGATGGCGTTGTTCCGGGAGGTGAAGCGGTCGTACGACCCCGGGTGCATCCTCAACCCCGGTGTTATAATCCCCTCGGCCGAGTGGGCGCCGCTCGCCGACCTCAAGGTCGGTCCGGACGCGGCCCCGATTCCCGGCGACATCGCCGCTCGGCTGCGCGATGTGGAGCGCACCGCCGCGTGGGCCGTTCCCAAAGTGGAGCTCGCCCGAGAGTCCCCGACCCCCGACCCCTGACCTCCGGCCCCATGGAAATCTTCCGCGCTCCGCGCGTCACGCTGATCGCCCGCCCCGAGTTCGTCGAGCCCGAACACCTGCGGGTGCAGTGGCAGGGCGACTCCTCGCCGGGCGAGCGACTCGCCGAGTTCGCCGGCCGGATCTGCTACATGAGTCAGCACAATCCGGCGAACCGCAGCACGGCGGAGTACCTCGAGAATATCAAGAAGCAGGGACACGGCTCCGTGCTCGAGCACGCGGTCTACGTCCTCCTGGTCGAGGGGATCTCGCGCTCCTGCTCGCACGAGCTGGTGCGGCACCGTGCCGGCTTCGGCTACTCGCAGCTGTCGCAACGCTACGTGGACGAGTCGCACGCGGCGTTCGTGATGCCGCCGGCCATCCTCGGGGACGCGAAGCTCGAGAGCGAGTGGGAGCGGGAGGTCGCGGACGCCCAGGCGGCGTATGTGCGTGCCGTGGACGGGCTGATGGAGCGCTACGCCTGGATAGCGGACAAAGTGCATCGGCGCAAGATGGCGCGCGAGGCGGCGCGCAGCGTCCTCCCCAACGCCACCGAAGTGAAGATCGTCGTGTCGGGCAACGCGCGCGCCTGGCGCACGATGCTCGAGCTGCGATGTGGCGAGGGCGCGGAGCTCGAGATCCGCCGGATGGCGATCGCGTGTCTGCGCGCGCTCGTGCGCGAAGCGCCCGCGTTGTTTTCCGATTTTGAGATCTATCTCGCCGACGACAGACAGGAGGCCGCACGCGTCACGTATCATAAAGTCTGACGTCGGACATCAGACATCGGACGTCAGAAAATAAATTGGGAGCCACTCCCTGACGTCTGACGTCGGATGTCTGACTCCGACATCCGACGTCATTTCCCTATTGCGCATCTCGCCGACGTTTCGTATTCTCTACGCGACAACGCGTTTTCGATTCACGGACCGCACCAGCGGCCTTTTTTGTAGGAGGTCACCCGAGACCACATGCGCATCGGTCTCGCTTACAACGAAAAACCGGACCCCGCGAACTCCGCGGCAGAGCCTCCGAGTACCAACGACGCGTTCGCCGAGTGGGACGACCCATCCACCATCACCGCGGTGGAGCAGGCTCTCGGTCTCTTCGGCAGCGTGATCCGTCTCGAAGCCGACCCACTCTTCCCACAAAAGCTCGACCTCGAGCGACCCGATCTGGTGTTCAACATGGCGGAAGGACTGCGCGGTCAGAGCCGCGAAGCGCTCGTCCCCGCCATCTGCGAGTATTTGAACATCCCGTACACCGGCTCCGACCCGCTCACACTCGGGCTCTCGCTCCACAAGGCGCGCACCAAGGAAATCCTGGCGTATCGCGGCGTACCCACCGCGCCGTTCGCGTGCGTCGAGACGGCCGACGACTTGGAGCGCCTGCGGCTGCCGTTCCCGGTGTTCGTGAAGCCGGTCGCGGAGGGTTCCGGCAAGGGCGTGTTCAGCAACAACTTGTGCGCCACGGCCGGGCAGCTGCGCGAGCGGGTGCGCTTCCTGCTCGATCGCTACACCGAGCCGGTGCTCGTCGAGACCTACCTCCCGGGCCCCGAGTTCACCGTGGCGATCCTGGGCAACGGGCCGGCCGCGTACTGCCTGCCGGTGATCGGTCTCGACTTCTCGGCGCTGCCGCCGGGCGTGCCGCCGGTGTACGGCTACGAAGCCAAGTGGGTGTGGGACCGGCCGGAAGCGCCGCTCGCGATCTTTCAGTGTCCGGCGCCGGGGCCCGCTGGGCTGTACGCAGAAATCGAGCGCACCGCGCTGGACGCCTACCACGCCGTCGGCTGCCGTGACTGGTGCCGCGTCGACATCCGCGTCGACCGGTTCGGCGTGCCGAACATCCTCGAGCTGAACCCGCTGCCGGGCATCATCCCCGATCCGGCCATGAACTCCTGCTTCCCCAAGGCCGCGCGGGCCGCCGGTTTCAGCTACGACGAGCTGGTGCAGGAGGTGGTGCGCATCGCCTGGCGGCGGCTTACCGGGCGCGACGTGGCACCCGACCGGAAGATCACGGCCGCGGTTCCCCGGCGCGCCGCGGCGGTGTCGGCGTGAGGATCGTCATCCTGTACGACCCCGGGGCCGAGGACTGGACACCCGAGGACATCCGCGGCGTGATGAAGGCCGTCGACGAGATCGGGGCTATCTTCGGACGCCTCGGCCACGACATCCGCAAGGTCCCCGTCCGGCACGACATGCGGTGGTTCCAGGTGGCGCGGCGGGCGGACCTCGTCTTCAATCTGTGCGAGGGCGTCCACGGGAGAAGCGAGTGGGAGGAGCACGTGGTGGGGTCGCTCGAGTTCGCCGGCGTCCCCGTCACGGGCGCGAGTCTCTGGACCATCGCCGCGTGCCGGCGCAAGGCGGTGGCCAACGCCCTGCTCGCCCAGGCCGGCCTCCCGATCCCGCGGTGGACCATCGCGCAGGGAACGATCGACGACGACTTCCCCCTTCCCGCGATCGTCAAGCCGGCGGCCGAGGACGCGAGCGCCGGGCTCGACCGCGGCTCGGTCGTCGCCGACCGGAAGGCGCTGCGCGCGCGCGTCGCCGCGATGACCGAACAGTTCGACGAGGTGCTCGTGCAGGAGTACGTCGGCGGCCGGGAGTTCAACGTCGGGTTCGTCGGCAACCGCACCCTCCCCATCGCCGAGATCGACTTCGCCCGGATGCCCGAGGGGGCATGGCCGATCCTCACCTACGCCGGCAAATGGGAGCCCGGCTCGCCCGACGACTTGGGCAGCGTGCCCGTGTGCCCCGCGCCCGTGACTCAGAAGCTCGCCGAGCGGCTCGTGAAGTTGGCGGAAGCGGCTTGGCGCGTCATGCAAGGCAAGGGCTACGGGCGAGTGGACCTGCGGGTCGACGAGCAGGGGCGCTCCTGGATCCTCGAAGTCAATCCGAACCCCGACCTGAACGACGACGCCGGCCTGGCGCGCATGGCGAGAGCGACGGGCTGGGACTACGCGGAGCTGGTGCGGCGGGTCGCGGAGGTGGCGCTCCGCGACGCGCAGGGTGCCACCGCGGCCCGTGAGCTGCTCGCTCCGCCCCGTCGGCCGCGCGCAACGCGCCCAACTTGAGCGGCTCACCCGCGCCACCGGCGTGTTCCAGCCGGAAGAGGTCGCGGTCGCCGTGGAGCTGCTCGACGAGAGCCTCGCCGGCGACGACGACTACCGCTTCCTGGGCAGCTACGCGGGCGACGAGCTCACTGGCTACGCCTGCTGGGGTCCTACGCCGGGCACGCGCGGCACGTACGACTTGTACTGGATCGTCGTCGAGCCCGCGTGGCAGGGGAAGGGCGTCGGGACCCAGCTCCTCGCCGCCGTCGAACGGCAGCTGCTGGCCGATGGGTGCCGCCTGATCGTCGTCGAGACGTCGTCCCGCGCCGAGTACGTCCCGACACGTGGCTTCTACGAGCGGCGAGGGTATCGGCCGGCGGCGCGACTCCCGGGGTACTACGCACCCGGCGACGATCTGATGATCTACCTCAAGGACCTGACGGATGGAGTCCTGGCAAGAACTACTGCGTAAGCGGAGCATCGCGTCGCTGGAGGCGCTGGTCGCGCGCTTCGGGCCCGAGCATTTCCCGGACCTCGAGCGGCTGCGCCGGGCGGCCGACGACTTCGAGTTCCGCATCTCGCCGGCCATGGTCGATCTCATCAGGTCGCCCGGGGACCCGATCTGGCGGCAGTACGTCCCGGACCTCCAGGAGCTCGAGGTGCACGACGGGATCGTGGACTCGCTCGCGGAGGACGCGAACTCCCCGGTCCCCAACATCACGCACCGCTATCCCGACCGCGCGCTGTTCCTGGTCTCGCCCGTGTGCGCCGCGTACTGCCGCTTCTGCACGCGGCGTCGCAAAGTGGGCGACCCCGACAAGATCCCGATGCGCGAGCTCGAGTCGGCGTTCCGTTACCTGGCGGAGCACACCGAGATCCGCGACGTCATCATGTCGGGCGGCGACCCGCTGCTCCTCTCCGACCGCCGCATCGACGAGATTTGCAAGCGCCTGCGATCGATCGCGCACATCGAGATCATCCGGATCGGGAGCCGCGTGCCGTGCCACCTGCCGGAGCGGATCACGCCCGAGCTGTGCGCCATCCTGAAGCGGTACCACCCGCTCTACATCAACACGCATTTCAACCACCCCGACGAGCTCACTCCCGCCGCGGTCCAGGGGCTCGGCATGCTCGCCGACGCGGGGATCCCCCTCGGCTGTCAGACCGTGCTCTTGAAGGGCGTGAACGACGATCCCGAGGTGATGAAGCGGCTGATGCAAAGACTGCTCGCCGCGCGGGTGCGCCCCTACTACATCTACATGTGCGATCAAGTCGCGGGCGCCGAGCACTTCCGTACCACCGTCGAGAAAGGGCTCGAGATCATTCAGGCCCTGCGGGGCTGGACCTCGGGGCTGGCCGTCCCGCACTTCGTGATCGACGCCCCGGGTGGCGGCGGCAAGATCCCGCTGCTTCCGGAGTACGTCGAGTCGCTGAGCGACCAGGAAGTCGTGCTGCGGAACTACGCGGGGCAGCGTTACGTGTATAGGCAGCCGGCCGCGCAGGAGCCGATCCTCATAGGGTAAGCGTGCCGGCATGCGAGCGATGCTCCTCGACGCTCCCCGCCGCTCATCTCTCTCGCACGAGCGCCCGCGTCAGCTCAGCCCCTCCCCCGCCGCCGGAACACGAACGCCGCGTCTTGGTGCCCGCGCTCGGCACAGGTGCCGTCGAACGTGCCGCCGCCCTCGAGCAGCCGCCCGGCGTTCCACAGCTGTAGCGTCATCGTCAGTGTGGCGGTGCACCCCTGCTTCGCAGGGTACGCGAGCGGGAACCCCACGGTCACGCCCCGCCCGCTGCGCCGCGCCGACACCGGGCCCGTGATCTGCACCGAGTCGATGCTCACGCTCGCCGTGAACGAGTCGCCAGCGGGGCGCAGCGCCAGCCCCATGGCGAAGCGCGCGTCGCCGATGTGCATCTCGCCGGAGTAGTCGCCCCCGAGCGGCCCGGGCGTCGTGTCGGGGACCGGAGCACCGGGCCCCGCCAGCGTGAACGCCAGAACGTAGTCCCCCATGGTTGTGTGGAGGCGGTCGTGGCCGCCCGCCGCGACCACGACGTACTGCCGCCCCTCGGCGACGTACGTCATCGGAAGCGCGTGCCCGGCGGCGGGCAGCGCCGCGCTCCACAGCTCCCGTCCGGTCTCGACATCGAATGCTCGCAGGTGCTGGTCGAACGTACCCGCGATGAACACCAGCCCGCTCGCCGTGAGCAACGCACCCCCGAGGTTGAACGAGCCCCACGCCGCGGACTGCGGGACCTGGGCCAGCTGCGGCATCGCGCCGAGCGGCACCTGCCATTTGACCGTGCCCGCGCTGAGGTCCAGCGCCGTGAGCGTGCCCCACGGCGGCGGCGTGCAGATCCCGAGGTGGTCGCGGCTCATCCCGTAGGGCGTGCCTGCCTGTCGGCCGAACTCGAGGTCCGGATGTGCCATATGGGCCGCGTGGAGGCTGTCACGCGGGATCAGCGTCACCACCATGGCGAGCCGATTGGTGGGCGCGATGACGATGCCGCGCCGCTCGTCCACCGACACGCCCGACCAGTTCATCCCGCCGAGGTTGCCGGGCCAGATGATGGTGCCGCGCCGCGACGGCGGCGTGAACACGCCCTCGTAGCGCAATGCCGCGATGCGGGCGCGACACGCCGCCCGCATCGAGTCCGTCACCGCGAACGCGTCGCCCGCCGCAAGCGACTCGGGTACGAGACGGAACGCCGACGGCGGAAACGGCTGGGTCGGCGAGGCGACCTCGCCGGGCACGTCGCTGGTGGGCACCGGCCGCTCTTCCACCGGGAAGAGGGGCACCCCGCTCCTGCGGTCGAGGATGAAGAGATGCCCCATCTTGGTTGCCACTGCGACGGCGGGGATGGAGTCGCTGCCGCGGCGTAGCGCGAACAGCACCGGCTGGGCGGGCACGTCGTAGTCCCACAAGTCGTGGTGCACGACCTGGAACGCCCAGACGAACCGTCCCGTAGACGCGCGCAGCGCCACCACTGAGTTGGCGAAGTGGTTGTCACCGCGCCGTTCGCCGCCGTAGAAATCGGGGCTCGCGCTGCCGACCGGGATGAACACGAGATCCCGCGCGGGATCCGCCGAGAAGATGGACCACGCGTTGGCGGCGCCGGTGTTGTGCGCGGTGGGGCCGATCCACGTCTCGTACCCCGTATCGTGGGGCTGCCGCGGAATCGGGTCGAACCGCCAACGCACCGCCCCGCTGCGGACGTCGAAGGCACGGATCACCCCCTCCGGGGCGTCGACGCGGTGATTATCGGGCACCGCCGAGCCCACGAGCACGAGGTCCCCCACCACCAGGGGAGGCGACGTGACCCCGTACTGCCAGTGGTACTCGGGCTGGTGGCGCAGGCCGCGCGTCAGGTCCACATGGCCATGCTCGCCGAAGCTCTCGCACGGCCGGCCGGTGCGGGCGTCCAGCGCGGTGAGCCGCGCGGCCACGGTGGCGACGAAGATCCGCCGGGCGCACGCGCCGCTCCCCCGAGCGTCCCGCCACGCCGCCACTCCGCGATTCGCGAAGTCTCCGTAGTCGTCGTACCCGAAGCGGACGGTCCCCTCGTACTTCCAGCGCTCGGCGCCGGTAGCGGGGTCGAGCGCCACCACGCTGCCGAGCGGCGTGGACACGTACAGCACGCCGTCCACCAGGAGCGGCGTCGCCTCGAAGCGGCCGCGGTCGGTCATGAAGTCGCCGGTGCGGGCCACCCAGGCGAGCCGCAGCTGCTGCACGTTGGCGACGCTGATCCGCGCCAGCGGTGAGAAGCGCGACCCGCCGGGATCGTTGCCGTACGCGCGCCACTCCGACCCGGCGGGCGGCCCCTGCGCCGCGGCGCGCACGGCGATGAGCGCGAGCAGCGCGCCGCCACGACTCACGGCAGCTGCCAGATCTCGACCCGGTTCCCCGTGAAAATGGGGATCAGGAGGCGGTTGCGCTTCGCGTCGTAGCCGATGTCGGCCGGGCTCGGCACGCCAGTCACCACCTTCACTTCCTGACCGGTCTCGTAGCTCGACACCGTCGAATCATTCCAGCTCGACACGAGAATCTTCCGACCCGCGATCACGACACCGTCGAACGCTCCCGCGCCCTTGGCGATGACGCTCGGCGCCTTGTCCTCGGGCTTCCACGCGAGCACCGACTTGCCGCCGAACTCGACGATCACGAAGCGCTTGCCCACCGGGTCTAACGCGATCCCGTTCGGTCGACCGAGCGTGTCGCCACGCACCGCTACGCTGACCGTCCGATCCGGGCCGATGCGGAAGACTCGATCCGGCCCGGGGTGCAGCACGTTGCCCACGTCGTCGAACCGGATACCGGTGTCCGTGATGTAGACCGCCCCGGTCGGCGTGACGGCGAGGTCGTTCAAGAACACGGCGCCGAGTTTGGCAAGGCTCACGCTGTCGATCAGGGCACCCGTCTTCGCATTGAACGAGCGGATCACATCGATATCGGCCACCCACAGCGTGTCGCCCTGGAGCGCCAGCCCTTTGGGGGCGTTGAGTGTGACGCCGTTCCGCGCACCCTCGATGAACTTGAGATTCTCGACCGCCCCGTCCGGCTTGACGCGGCTGATGAAGCCGTTGTTGTCCTTCGCCGTCGGGTTGCCGTTGATGTTCGAAACGAAATAAATGTCCTGGACCGAGTCGTGCAGCACGGACTCCGGCGTGAGGAATCCCTCCACGACCGTGACTTTCGTGGCGCCCGGGGCTGGCGGCGCAGCGGGTTGGACCATGGGCGTCGGAACGGGCGGCTGCCCGGCGATTGCCTCGGAGTCTGGGAGCGCCGCCGCCGTGTCAGAGCGCCCGGAACTCCTCGGCATCCGCTCGCAGGCCGCGGCCGCGAGAACGGCGCATAGCAATGTCAGTCTCATCAGCACTGGCCCTCCTCGGTGCATGCCGTCACGACGCCTTGGCCTCCTCCAGCTCCTTTTTTCGCGCCTCGATCACCCTGTGCGCCACCTCCGGCGGCACCTCCTGATACACGTGAAACTTCGCGCGGTACGTCCCCCGCCCGTGCGTCAGCGAGTGCAGCGTGGTCGCGTAGCGGTCGAGCTCCGCCTCCGGGACGAGCGCCTTCACCTTCGTGAGCCGGCCGTCCTTCTCCGTGCCGAGGATGTGGCCACGCCGAGAGGAGAGGTCGCCCATCACGGCCCCCTGATACTCGTCCGGCGTCCACACCTCGACTTCCATGATCGGCTCGAGCAGCACCGGCTTGCAGTTGGGGCTCACGTTTCGGAACGCGAGGATGCCCGCCATCTTGAACGACATCTCGTTGGAATCGACGTCGTGGTAGGAGCCGTCGTACAGCTCCGCCTTGAAGTCCACCACCGGATACCCCGCCACCGGACCCCGCGCCGCGGCTTCCTGGATCCCGCGCTCCACCGCTGGGATGTACTGCCGCGGGATCACCCCGCCCACGATCTCGTCCACGAACTGGACCCCCGAGCCCCGCGGTAAGGGCGCGATCCGGATCCAGCAGTCGCCGTACTGGCCGCGCCCGCCGGTCTGCTTCTTGTGCTTGCCCTGGCCCTCCGCCTTCCCCCGGAATGTCTCCCGATAGGCGACTTTCGGCTTGGTGGTCACGGCGTGCACGCCGTACTTGCGGGCCAGGCGGCCCACGATGATCTCGAGATGACGCTCGCCCAACCCACGGATCAGCGTCTGCCCGAGCTCGGCGTTGTACTCGTGCTGGAACGTGGGGTCCTCCTCGTGCAGCTTGTGCAGCCCGTTCGAGAGCTTCTCCTCCTCGCCGCGCTGCTTTACCTCGATTGCCACCGTGATGACCGGCTCCGGGAACGGGATCTTATGGAGCACGATGGGCGCCTCGCGAGTGGAGAGCGTGTCGTTGGTGTGCGTGTCGCGCAGCTTCGCCACCACTCCGATGTCCCCCGCGTGCAGCTCGGCGATTTCCGAGCGGTCCTTGCCGATGCTGACGCACAGGTGGTTCAACTTCTCGACCGCCGCCCGTGGGGCGTTATACACGTCCTGCCCGTTCTTCACCGTGCCGGAATACACGCGGAAATAGGTCACGTCTCCCACGTGCGGCTCGGATATCGTCTTGAACACCTGGGCAACGAACGGCCCGCCGTCTTCCGCCCGCAGCGTGAGCCGCTCGGCGCTCCCCCATTTCTGGGCTTCGACGGGCGGGCGCTCGTGCGGCGCCGGGAGCAGCTCCACCATCTTGGACAACAGCGCCCGCGTCCCGTAGGTGAGCTCCGCCGCCCCGCAGAACAGGGGGAAGAGCTCGCCTTTCGCCATCCCCGCCTTCATGGCCTTGATCGCCTCGTCCCGCCCGATCTCCTCGCCCCCGAGGTAGCGCTCGAGCAGTGTATCGTCCGTTTCGGCGATGCGCTCGATCAACTCCTTCGAGTATCGCTCGAACCGCGCCTCGTACTCCGCGGGAACGTCGACCTCCTCGTACTCGCCCGCCTTGGTCCCCTTCTTGTACATGTGGCACTTCTTCGAGAACAGGTTGATGATCCCGTGGAAGTCGGGGCCCTCGCCCACGGGGATCTCCACCGGGATCACCTTCGGCGTGAGTCGGTCCTTGATCTGGCCGTACACCTTCTCAAAGCCGGCGTGCTCCTTGTCCATCAGGGAGATGAAGAAGAGGCGCGGGACGCCGCGCGCCTCACAGTAGTCCCACACCTTCTCCGTGCCCACCTCGACGCCCCCCGTCGCCGAGACCACGACCACCGCACCGTCGGCGGCATACACGCCCGCCAGGGCCTCACCCGTGAAGTCGAGGTAGCCCGGGGTGTCGATCACGTTGAGCTTCGTGTCCATCCACTCGGCCACGCCGATGGCGAGGTTAATGGAGTACTTGCGCTCGATTTCGTCGGGGGTGTAATCGGTGAGGGCGGTGCCGTCTTTCACGGACCCATGGCGTTTGCTCGTGCCGGCCACGAACGCGAGGGCGTCGACCAGCGAGGTCTTGCCGCTCGCGCCGTGGCCGACGACGGCCACGTTGCGGATTTCTCCTGTCTTGTAGACGCGCATGCACGGCTCGGGCCGGGGGGAAGAAAATATGCCGACACCGGAAACAGACGGCTAGGCGATCAGGACGACCGCGACAGCGCGACCCCTCCGGCCTTGCGCAGCCGCAGCCCCGCCACTCCCCCCAGGAGCATCACCGCGCCAGCCAAGAAGAATGTGGTCCGCTGTCCCAGACCATCGTACGCCCAGCCCGCGACGAGCGGCCCGAAGGAGCGGCCCAGGGCGGCAAAGGCCTGCGCGGCCCCGAGGATCGTGCCCTGTTCCGTGGGATCGGCGTAGATGGAGACCAGTCCGGACGCGGCCGGCGCGAATAGGCTGTTCGCGAAGGCGAGCGGCACCGTCCAGGCGTAGATCAGGATACTGGTGGTAGCATAAGGCACGACGGCGATGCTGACCGCCATTCCGAACAGCCCGACGATCAGCAGCGCGCGCGCGCCGGTGCGTCGCTCGATGCGCCCGAACAGAAAGCCTTGCACCGCCGCGGCAATCGTGCCGATCACGACGAACAGCCAGCCCAGCTCCTTCGCTCCCCACCCCAGCGCCTTGGTCGCGTGCAGCGGCAGCGCCACCGTGTAACCCGCGAAGGAGAACGGGGCGATGAGCCAGACCAGCATCAGCGGCCGGAGCTCCGGCCGCGCCAGCGCTTCGCCCATGTGGCCGAAGTCGAACACCGGCCGCACGGTGCGGTGCTGGGCGGCGAGCGACTCGGGCAGGATGGCACTCGCCGAGACGAAGTTCACCAGCGAGAGCCCCGCGGCGATCAGACCCGGCGCGAGGTGCCCGAGGTAGTGGTCGGCGAGTCCGCCGATCATCGGACCGAGGACGAACCCGATCCCGAATGCCGCGCCGATCGTCCCCATCCCCCGGGCGCGCTCCGCCGGCGACGTGATGTCCGCCACATACGCTTGCGCCGCCGAGATGTTGCCGCTCGCGAAGCCCGAGATCACCCGGGCGACGAACAGCGCCGCGTAGGAAGGGGCAAATGCGAACAACACGTAACCGGCGGCGTTGAACAGCATCGTCGTGAGCAGGATCGGCCGGCGCCCGATCCGATCCGACACCCGGCCGAGCAACGCCGTCGCGAGGAACTGCATCGCCGAGAAGACGAACACGAGGGCACCGTAGCCGATCCCCTGCGCCCCGAACCGCTGGGCGAAGACCGGCAGGATCGGCATGACGATTCCGAACCCGATCAAATCGATCAGGACGGTCAGAAAGATCACGCCGAGGCGGGAGCGGGTCGCGGGCATGCGGGCTGCAATCTAGCGGATGTGACCTTCGTCACCATGACCGCGGGGTGTCCTGTTAACGTCGCCCCGGTCGTCGGGTCTCATCTGTGAACCTTCACCGAGGACGAATTATGCGAGGCCGTTTCGCGCTGCTCACCGCTGTGGCGCTTGCCCTGAGCCTGCCCGCCGTCGTGTCAGCTCAGGATGCGGGGGATTCCGCTGGCAAGAAGGATCGCAAGGAGGTCCGCCACGACCGCCGCGAGCTGCGCGGCGACCGCCGGGACATCCGGCACGACTCGAAAGACATTCATCAGGACCGGAAGGACCTGCGCCAGGACCGCCAGGACATCCGGCAGGACGTCAAGGAGGGCGACCTGAAGGACGCCCGGAAGGACCGGAGCGATCTCCGGAGTGACCGCCGCGACCTGCGGCAGGACCGCCGCGACCGCCGGCACGACGTGCGCGACACGCGCTCGGATCGCCGCGACCTGCGCCAGGACCGGAAGGATCAGCACCAGGACCAGCAAGAGAAGAAGGACAGCACCAAGTAGCGGCAGGACCACACGACGGGTACGACCCGGCCGGGGGCGGCGCAGCCGCTCACCCGCCGGTCGTACCCGTCGTCCGTCTCGCGTCGTGCATCATCCGGATCAGCGTAGCGCCGAGGATGAGCGCCCCTCCGGCGAGCGACCACGCGCTCGGCGTCTCCCCGTGGATCAGCCACGCCCAGATCGGGTTGAGCACCGGCTCGAGCAGCAGCAAGAGCGACACCTGGAGCGCCGGGACGTAGGGCATCGCTTGCGACAGCAGCACGTAACCGAGGCCAAGCTGCACCGTTCCGAGGTAGAGCACGATCAACCAGTCGACGGCATGGCCGCTGACCGGAAACATCCACGGCAGCGAAAGGGCGAACGCCAGCACGTTCCCTGACACCGCGGCCGCCGCGACCGACGCGGCCGAGCCGCCGGGGCGCTGCGTCAGCCAGCGGTAGCCGATCACCACCAGCGCGAACGTCACCGCGCTGACTGCCGCGAGCACGTTCCCAAGCAGCGGGTTGGTCGCCGTGGCGCGCGGCGGCTCGACGCCCACGAAGCACAGCGCCACTCCCACCGCAACGGTGAGGAGAAACGCCAAGTCCGCGCGGTGCACGCGCTCGCGCAGCAGCCACGGCCCGAGCACGAGGATGCAGAGCGGGCTCGCGTCCTCCAGGAACACCGCGCTCGCGGCCGTCGTGAGTTTGTTGGCTTGCACGAACAGGATGGTCGTGACGGCATAGGCGCCGCCCACCAGCGCCGCACGCCACGTCCAGGCGCGACGCGCCTGCGGGACCATGGCCAACACGGCGATCGCCGCCACTGCACCGCGCAGCCCCGCGACCTGCCAACCGGTGAACCCGGACAGCTTGAAAGCCGCACCGCCGGTGGAGAACAGGGTCGCGGCGAACAGAACCCGGAGGCGGGACCCCGCGGCGCTCACGCCGCCCTGCCGGTGGCACGCTCCGCGCCCGGCGCGTAGCTTCGACGGGGAACGATCACTGCAGGAGCCGGCAATGTACGCTCGATCGCTGACCCTGGCGCTGGGCGCGCTCCTCCTCCTGGAGGGGTGCGGCAGTGCCAGCCGCGGCACGCGAGGGCCCGGGGCCCCGGCCCCGGTGCGCAGCAGTGACGCCGTGACGATGGAGGAACTCGCCAAGGTTTCCAGCTCTTCCACGCTGTTCGAAGCGTTGCGCGCACTACGACCGATCTGGTTCCGGCGCAATCCCACGACGCTGCGTCCCGAGGCGGAAGGGGACGTCGTCGTGTACCTCGACCAGAGTCGCCTCGGCGGCCCTGAATCGCTCCGCACGATCCAGGTCACCGGCGTCACCGTGGTGCGCCACTACAGCGCGTCCGAAGCGGAGGCCCGCTTCGGCCCCGGGCACCTGCACGGCGCGATCCAGGTCATTACCACGCGCTGAGCGTCGCCGAGGGTCACCGCTTCAATCGAACGACGACCGCGGTCTGACCATCGGTGGGCCCGTAGCGGCTCGCCGTCTCGTTCGCACTGAGCCAGCGCATCTCTAGAACCGTTTCAGCCGGAATCGTCTTTAGGTAGTCGACCTGCCCCATATCGACATCGTTGACGTAGGCGTGCACCGGCGTGGTCCTGACCGGCTCGTCGGCCCGTCCGGGGAGACGAGTGAGCTCGTGCACCTGGAGCCAACGGGGCCGCAGCGTCTGCACCAGGTCATACGCGGTGCCGACGTTGGACTTCGCCCGCTCGATCTCTTCCGTGCTCAGGACGTTGCCGCGCCGCTGTGCGCGGAGCGGCGCGCCGCCGGCGAGCACCGCGACCGCAAGTGTGACCAGTGTCAACCTGACCGTGCGCATGTGTCCTCCTGACGTCTCGTAATACTCCACCGCTGGGACCGAATCGCTCTGCGGCCGTTGCGGACTGCAGCGGTATTCAACTCCCGCACCGCGCAGCCCGTACCTGCCTATAAGAGGCAGCCGTGAAGCAAACTCTCGTTCGCACCTTCGTCTCGATAGCGAAGCTGTCGCAGGGCTTCGAGGTTGAGTTGGCCATCTACTCGCCGCTCGCTTACCTAGGCCTGCGCCTGCTGGCGGCGCTGTGCTACTCCACGCGCCGCCTCCGCCTGCCACGTGGGCCGGGAGTCGCTGCAACCACGGTGGCACCTAGCGATACCCCGCCGCCTGGAGGCTGAACAGCTCGGCATACAGCCCGCCGCGAGCTACCAGTTCCTCGTGCGTCCCCTGATCGACCAGCTCGCCGCCTCGCAACACGAGTATCCGGTCCGCCATCCGCACCGTCGAGAAACGGTGCGAGATGAGCACGGCCATGCGCCCCTTCGTCAGCTCGGCGAACCGCAAGAACACTTCGTACTCAGCGCGGGCGTCGAGCGAAGCGGTCGGCTCGTCGAGGATCAGCACCTGGGCGTCGCGCATGTAGGCGCGCCCCAGCGCCACCTTTTGCCACTCGCCCCCCGACAGCTCCACCCCGCCCTCGAAGCGGCGCCCCAGCATGTGATCGTAACCCTGTTCGAGCCGGGACGCGACCGAATCGGCGAGGCTGCGACGCGCCGCCGCGCGCACTCGCTCCTCGTCGTCCAGCGCCTCGACCTGGCTCACCCCGATGTTCTCCTTGAGGATGAAATCGTAGCGGACGAAGTCCTGGAAGATGACGCCGATGTTCCGGCGCAGGCTGCCCAAGTCGTAGTCGCGCAAATCGACGCCGTCGAGCAGGATGCGGCCCTCGTCCGGGTCGTACAGCCGGGCGAGGAGCTTCACGAGAGTGGTCTTTCCCGCCCCGTTCTCCCCCACCAGCGCGATGCGCTCACCCGGATCGAACGTGAACGACAGGTGCCGTACCGCCCACCGATCCGACCCCGGGTACCGGAAGCCCACATCCTGAAACTCGAAGCCGTCGCGGATCGGCACAGGCACCGGCCGTGCCCCCGGCTGGGACGTCACCCGCGGACGCACGTCGAAGAATGTGAACAGGTCCGACAGATACAGGCTCTGCTCCCACACCTGCGACAGCGAGAGCAGCACGCGTTGGATCAGGTCGCGGCTCTGGCGGAACGAGCCCGCCAGGAACGTGAGCGCGCCGATCGTGAAGCGGCCCAGCACGGTGAGGTAGATGATCACGCCGTAGGCGGCGTAGTAGCCGAGCGTCCCGATGGTCACGAACAGCGTGGAAACGAGGTTGCGCTTGACCGCGAGCCGCTTGTTCGCCTCGTAGAACTCGTCCGAAAGCTTCGCATAGCGGCCGATGAGAAAGTCCGACAGGTCGAAGAGCTTCACCTCTTTGGCCATCTCGTCGGAGGCGCCGACGTAGCGCAGATAGTCCAGCAGCCGCCGCTCCGGCGTCCACTGGAACAGCAGCGAGTAGCCGAGGGCCGCGAAGTGCGTCTCCCCGACGAACGACGGTAGCACCGCGACGACGAGCAGGAGCAGCAGCCAGGGCAGCTGCACCAGCAGCACGCCACCCAGCGCCGCCAGCGTGATGAGGTCTTGGCCCGTCGCGAGCAGCAGCGCGATCAGCCCGATCCGTCCGACGGTCTGGCGCCGGGCGCGCTCCAAGTGGTCGTAGGTCTCCGCATCCTCGTATTGCGCGAGGTCGAGTGTCGCAGCGTGCTGCATCAAGCGCACGCTGATGCGGTTTGAGAACAGGTCCCCCAGCAGGCTCTCGAGCAGCGAGGACAGCCGAGCGAGTCCTTCCCCGGCCACGGCGATGCCGAGCTCGAGCGCCACCAGACCGCCCAGATGCCACCAGTCGACGATTTCCCCGGCCGCTCGCAGCCGTACCGCGCCGATGACCCCGTCGATGATCAACTTCCCAATCCACAGCACGGCGAGCGGCACCAACGAGCGCACCGCCCGCAGCGCCAGGATGGCGACGGTATAGCCACGGTGGGTCTGGTACACGAACTTGAGAAGCGGTGGGACGTACTTGAGCGCCTGCAGCCGCTCGTCCCAGGTGGGTGGCTTGCCGTCCTCGCCCGACAGTAAGCTCCGTCGGGGCATGCGCATACCGTGGGGGGTGAAGCGTGGCGCGGTCAGTACCTTAACGTCTCGCGGAGGCTGTGCGTCAATATAACCGTATGAAGACCCGGGTCCTGGCGTGTGTGTGCGGGGTATTGGCCGCGTGGCCCCTGCGTGGGGCGACCGCGCAAACCCCGATTCTCACGCCGCGCGACTCGGCTTTGCACGCGCTCAACCGCCTCGCCTACGGTCCCCGCCCGGGAGAGGTCGACCGCGTCGCGGCCGCGGGCGTGATGCAGTGGATCGACCGGCAGCTCTCCCCCTCCAAGATTGATGATCACGCACTCGCCGAGCGCGAGCGGGCCTTCGACATCCTCGACTACGACCGTGGCGATCTGGCCAAGCTGTACCTCGACGCGGAGCGTGAACGTCGCGAGCGCAAGCGCGCCGCCGGCGCGGACAGCGCGGAGCGACCGGACCAGAACCCGGTGGCGCAGCGGGAGCGTCGCCTCGGCGGCGAGTTCGCGGACCTGGCGGTCGTGCGCGCCGCCCTCTCCGAGCGACAGCTGTACGAGGTGATGGTCGACTTCTGGACCAACCACTTCAACGTGTTCCTGGCGAAGGGCGCCGACCGGTTTCTGACGCCCTCCTACATCGAGCAGACGATCCGGCCGCGGGCGCTAAGCAAGTTCGAGGACCTCCTGATCGCGACGGCCAAGAGCCCCGCGATGCTGTTTTACCTGGACAACTGGGAGAGCGTGGCCCCTGGCTCGATGCCGCCGCAAGCCATGCGGCTGCGTGCCCGGCCGCTGTTCGGCCCGCGCCCGATGTTCGGCCGCCCGCCGCTGTTCGATCCGGGGCGGGATCCGATGCGCGCCGACTCGCTGCGCCGGCAGGCCGCCGAGCGCATGCCGAAGGGCATCAACGAGAACTACGCGCGTGAGCTGCTCGAGCTGCACACCCTCGGCGTAGACGGCGGCTACACTCAACAGGACGTCATCGCGGTCGCGCGCATTTTCACCGGCTGGAGCGTGCGGCGACCGCAACAGGGCGGCGACTTCGAGTTCCACGACTGGGCCCACGACTACGGTGAGAAGGTGGTGCTGGGCGTGACGTTCCCCGCTGGCCATGGAATGGACGAGGGAGTGCGCCTGCTCAAGCTGCTCGCCGACCACGCCGCCACCATGCACCACGTGAGTCGTAAGCTGTGCCAGCGATTCGTGAACGACGACCCCCCGGACGGCTGCGTGGACGACGCGGTCGCCGCGTGGCGGCGCTCGCACGGCGACATCCGCGACGTGCTGCGCGCGATCTTCCGGTCGCCCGACTTCTGGGCCCCGGAGAACGCGCGCGCCAAGATCAAGACGCCGCTCGAGTTCGTCGTGAGCGCCACGCGCGCCGTGGCCGCCGACCCGGACACGACGCCCCGTCTGGCTCAGGTCGTGGCGCGGCTCGGCGAGCCGCTCTATCTCCACGTCGCGCCCGACGGCTATCCCGAGCGGGAAGAGGCGTGGGTGAACAGCGGCGCGCTACTCGACCGGATGAACGCGGCGGTGGCGCTCGCCGCCGGGAAATTGCCCGGTGTGACCGTGAGCCTCGATTCGATCGTGCCCGCGACGCCGGAGGGCGAGGACCTGGTCGCCGCGGTGAACGAGCGGATCCTGGGCGGTACTATGTCGGAGAACACCAAGGCGGTCATTAGACGTCAGATATCAGACGTCAGCGATCCTGTGCAGGCTCGAGCGCTGGCGATCGGCCTGGCGATCGGCGGACCGGAGTTTCAGCGGCAGTAGGCGGCAACGGGCGGCACAGGGCGGCACAGGCTAGGAGGAGCACCGATGGCGATCTCAAGACGGGTCTTCGTGAAGTCGGGCGGGTTGGCACTCTTCAGCATCGGCCTGGATCCGCTGTTCCTGGCTCGGGCGGCCTTCGCGGCCTACCGCCCCTCGTCGCCCACTGCCGCCGATCGCCGTCCTGTCTTGGTTTGTCTGTTCCAACGCGGCGCCGTGGACGGGCTCAACATGATCGTGCCGCATGGCGATCCCTTGTACTACCGCGAGCGGCCGCGCATCGCCGTGCCGCAGGAGGACGTGGTCGACCTGGACGGCTACTTCGGCCTGCATCCGCGCCTCGCGGCCCTGAAGCCGCTGTGGGACAACAAGAGTCTCGCCGCCATCCACGCCATCGGGTCCCCCGACTCCAGCCGCAGCCACTTCGACGCCCAGGACTACATGGAGTCGGGCACCCCCGGGAGCAAGGCAACACCGGACGGCTGGCTCAATCGCTATTGTCAGCACGACCAGGAGCACCAGGACACGCCGTTCCGGGCGGTCGCGTTCGGGCCCCAATTGCCGCGCATCCTGGCCGGCACGGCGCCGTCGCTCGCGATCGATGACCTCCAGGCCTTCGGCCTGCGGGCCCCCCAGCCGGCGGCCCGCGACCGCCTCACCCGCGCGTTCGAAGAGCTGTATGCGGGCTCGGCGACGGGACTGCTCTCGGCGTCGTCGCAGGAGGCCTTCCAAGCCGTCCAGATGCTGAAACACGTGGACCCCGGGCAGTACCAGCCAGCAGGCGGTGCCGACTACCCGCGCGGTCGGTTCGGCAGGGCGCTGCTGCAGATCGCCCAGCTCATCAAGGCCGACCTCGGACTGCAAGTGGCATTCGCCGACGTGACCGGCTGGGACACCCATGTGAACCAGGGGTCGAGCGAAGGGCAGCTCGCCACGCGGCTCGCCGAATTCGGCCAGGCGCTCACCGCGTTTGCGCAGGACCTGGGAGAGAAGCTGCGGGACGTCGTAGTGCTCACCATGTCCGAGTTCGGGCGCACGGTGCGGGAGAACGGCAACTCGGGCACCGACCACGGGCACGCCACCGCGATGCTGGTGATGGGCGGGTCAGTGAACGGCGGCCGCGTGCTCGGCAAGTGGCCCGGACTCGACCCGGCGAACCGGTTCGAGGGCCGCGACGTGGCCGTCACGACGGACTTCCGAGACCTGTTCGCGGAGGTTCTGGCACGACACCTCGGCGCCCAGAACCTCGCCGCGATCTTTCCTGGATTCGTCCCGGACCAGACGCGCTTCCCGGGGGCGATCAGGAGCTAGCAGGCGGTGCGTCGTCCGGCGTAATCGCCAGTTCCAGCTTGTCGGCCTTCCGGAGAATGACGACCGTCGTCGGAATCCCGATCCGGTCCGACGCGAGCAGCCGATGTAAGTCGTCGATGCCCGTCACGGGCTTGTCATCGAACCCTACGATGATGTCGCCCGGCCGGAGGCCGGTACGCCCGGCGGGGCTCGATTCGTCGACGCCCGTCACGAGCACGCCGCTGTTCGCTTCCAGGCCGTGTGCCCGCACCGCGAGCCGCAACAGCGGCACGTTCTGCCCTGCGACGCCGATCTTGCCGCGCCGGATCTTGCCGTGCCGGATGAGCTGGCCGGTCACGAACTTAGCGGTGTTGATCCCCACCGCGAAGCAGATCCCCTGAGCCGGCAGGATCACCGCCGTGTTCACGCCGACGACACGGCCCCGCGAATCCACGAGCGGCCCGCCAGAGTTCCCGGGATTGAGCGCCGCGTCGGTCTGGATCACGTCGTCTATGAGGCGCCCCGTGACCGACCGGAACGAGCGCCCCAGCGCGCTCACCACACCGGCCGTCACCGTACTCTGGAATCCGAGCGGGTTGCCGATGGCGATGACCAGCTGCCCTACCCGGAGCGCCCCCGAGTCGCCGAGCTCGGCGAGGGCGAGGGAAGGCGGGTCGACGCGGATCACAGCGACGTCCGTATCCGGGTCGTCCCCGACCAGCTCGGCCCGCAGCCGGCGCCCGTCCGCGAAAGCCGCATCGATACGCGTGGCGTCGTGCACAACGTGGCTGTTCGTAAGGATGAAGCCGTCGGGAGTAAACACGAATCCGGAGCCATGGCCGGGAAGCTCCCGGGCGGGGCGACCCCCGCGCTCGACGCGGTGTCGGACTTCTACGCTGACCACGGCAGGGCCGACGTTCTCGGCCGCGCCGGTCACGGCGCGGGAGTAAGCGTCCAGCAGCTCAGCGTCGGGCTGCTGGCCTTGCGAAGCGTGGTTATCGGAATCGCCGGCGCGCGGGTCGGCGAGCAAAGCAACTGTCGCGTTCATATCTGGGGAACGCGCTTGGGTTCCCGCGACGTCCCTCCGTGACGTAGTTTGAAGTGATGATCGGTCCCATCCGGCGCCTGCTCATCGAAGCCGGCCGCGCGAAGCAGGCGCGGGCCTTCTGGCAAGCCAGCGCTGAAGTCCTCAGCGACTGGGCCGGGGGAGCGCACGTGCGGCTCGTCTACAAGGGACTGAGCGAGTCCGGAACCGCGGAAGCGGGGTCAGCCGCCCAGGCAGGCGAGTCCTGCATCGCCGATTACCACGACGCGGAGGGTCATCACGTGCAGGCGACGTTCCGGGGGCTTCCCGAGGGCGTCCCCACGGAGCCGTTGCGCTCGGGCGTGGAGATCGCGACGCACCTCGCGGTAATGGTGGCACGGCGCGCCACGTTGGAGCGGGAGCGGCGGCTGGGGACATTCCTGGTCGAGCTGTCGCGTTGGCTGCTCGCCGCGCCGGAACGCGATCTGTTGCTGCGCTATACGCTCCAGAGCGTGGTGAGCCTGGTGGAGGCGCAAGGGGCCTTCGTGGCACTGCGACAGCCGGACGGCGATACCTTGCGGATCGCGGCGACGGTCGGTCAGTGCGTGGAGCTCGACGGAGCCGACATCGGGCTTACGACCAGCACGACCGGCCGCGTGGTGCGCAGCGGTGAGCCGTTGCTCACGGACAACCTCCTCGCCGAGCCGGATGCCCAAGTCGCGCTGAACCCCGCGCGCAGCGCACGTGGCGCGATGATCGCGCCGCTCAAGACCTCGAGCGGCGTCGTCGGGGCGGTGGGGGTGGTGCGGTACGACCAGCCGGACGCAGTGGAGCCCGCGCCCCCGGCGTTCGGGCTCGTCGATCTGCAGTACCTCGCGGCGGTCGCGGCGTACATCGCGGGCGGGCTCGAGCTGTCCGAGGCCGTGACCGGCGCGCGGGCGGCGGCGGAGCGGGCCCATGCCATGGTGGACTCGAGCCCGCTGCCGCTGGCGCTGGTCGACCGGCAGGGCCGCGTCCTACAAGTCAACCAGGCCGGGTGTCGGCTTTTCGGCATCGCCACCGAATCGCAGGCGCTGGGCCTCCACCTCGAGGCCCTCGGGTTGTCGCCCAGCGAGATCTCGCTCCACCTCGTCCTCGCGCGACCGCGCATCGGGGAGCCGTGGCGCGGCCGCGTGCTGGTCACCCAGCCGGGGGGAGACCGCCGCATCTGCGACTGCACCATCACGGGGCTGTCGGGGGTCGGGCGCGACAGCCTGCTCCTGGCGCTTTACGACCGCACCGACGAGCTGCGCGCGCAACGCGAGCTGATCGCTCGCGAGAAGCTGGCCACCGTGGGCGAAATCGCGAGCGGCGTGGCGCACGAGGTGAACAACCCGCTCGCCGCGATCCGCATGGAGGCGGAGCTGCTCGGCCGGGCCAGCAAGGACCCGGAGACCAACACCACCGCGATGACCATCGCCCGGGAGGTGGACCGCGCCGCGCGCATCGTGCGGAGCCTGCTCCGCCTCGCGCGGCGGGCCGACACGACGCCTACCCGCGTCCAGATCAACGACCTCGTGCGCGACGTCGCGGAGATCCGGCAACGAGTGCTGCGCGTGGAGAACGTCGAGTTCCGCACCGGGCTCGACCAGTCCGCGCCGCCGGTGCTGGGCCTGGGACAGGAGCTCCAGCAAGTAGTCATCAACCTCGTCACCAACGCCGAGTACGTGATCAAGGGACGCCAGCCGTCCATCATTCAACTGACGACGCAGGCGCGCGAGGGATGGGTGCGGCTCACGGTCGAGGACTCCGGACCGGGCATCCCACCGGAGATCCGCGGTCGCATCTTCGATCCGTTCTTCACGACGAAGGGCCCGGACGAGGGCACCGGCCTCGGTCTCGCGATCTGCCAGCGGGTCGTGACCGAGGTGGGTGGTAAGATCTGGCTGGAGGACTCCGAGCTGGGCGGTGCGAAGTTCGTGGTGGAGCTGCCGGCCGCCCCCGAGAACGTCGAGGCGACGGCGATCGGCTGAGCCTCCCCGCCGCCTCTCCGCCCCCCGTCAGTGCTCGAGGATGCGCTTGCGGTAGATCCCGAGCACCACCAAGCCAGAGGCGCCGAGCGCGACGAGCAGCGCCGTGAGCCGCCAGTCGAAGCCGAACCGGGCGGCGCCGGCGAGCGCGGCGACCAGCCAGGCGGCGCTGGCGAGGAAGCCGAGCGTCACCACTTCCTTGCGCGCCATCAGGATGCCGAACACGTAGCCCCAGCTGAAGCCGCACACGACTAGAAACAGGATGCCGTGCGGGATCTTGACCGGGTCGATCAGGTTGAGGGTGCCGGCGAAAAAGCAGAACAGCCCGAGCACCGTGTAGCTCGCGAGGTGCAGGGCCAGCGGCAGGGGGACCGTCCCCATTCGGTTGAAAGTCATGGCTGTTGGTGGTGTCGGGACGGCGTAAAATTACCTACATGCAAGCCACCCGTACATATCTCGAGCTGACGAGCCCCGGCCAGTTCAAGTCCGCCTTAGGTCAGTTCCCCAACCTCGTGCTCGAGCGGGTGGCGCGCCCGACCGCCGCGCTGTACCGCGACTGCTACCGCACCGTGGGCGCAGCCTATCACTGGCGCGACCGCTGGGACTGGACGGACGACGACATTCGGACGCATCTGGCGAACCCGGAGATCACGCTGCACGTCGCGACGCGCCAGGGTGCGCTCGCGGGGTGGTACGAGCTGCGCCGGGTGGCGGAAGACGACTCGGTCGAGATCGCGTACTTCGGTCTGGCGCCAGCCGCGATCGGCCTCGGCCTTGGCAAGCACCTGCTCTCGTGCGCGGTGCGCGACGCGTGGGCGCTGCGTCCCGCGCGCGTATGGCTTCACACTTGCACGCTCGATCACCCGCACGCACTGCCGAACTACCGGAAGCGGGGGTTCATACCCTACAAGACCGAGCAATACGAGGTGGAGTACTGAGTGGGACCCTTTCCCGCTAGATTCCCCCGCGTGACCTTCACGCTGACTCGCAGGCGCAAGCTCATCATCGCCGCCGTCGTGCTCGCGCCCATCGTGTTCTTCGCTCTCTATACGTGGAGCGCCTTGACTTGGAGCTACTCGAAGGGGGAGCGCGCCGGATACGTCCAGAAATTCTCCAAGAAGGGCTGGGTCTGCAAGACGTGGGAGGGAGAGCTGGCCATCGTTTCGATCCCGGGGACCATGTCGGAGAAGTTCTACTTCACCGTGCGGGACGATTCGGTGGCGGCGCGGATCAACCAGTCCATGGGCAAACGCGTCGCGCTCACGTACCAACAGCACATGGGCATCCCGACGAGCTGCTTCGGAGAAACCGGGTACTTCGTGGTGGACGTGAGGGCGGTCGAATGACGACGTCGAACAGTTTCGGCACGCGAGCGCGGCTGACCGTCGCCGGGCGCAGCTTCGAGATCTTCCGCCTAGGCACGCTCGAGCAGCGCGGATTCGCTATTGGGCGCCTCCCCTATTCGCTCCGGATCCTGCTCGAGAACCTGCTGCGTCTGGAGGATGGGCGCACGGTGCGCGGCGCGGAGATCGAGCGGCTGGCGCGCTGGGACCCGAAGAAAGTGCCGGACGACGAGATCGCCTTCATGCCGGCGCGGGTGCTGATGCAGGACTTTACCGGCGTCCCGGCGGTGGTGGACCTCGCCGCGATGCGCGACGCGATGCGGGCGATGGGCGGTGACCCGACGCACGTGAACCCGCTACTCCCGGTAGAGCTAGTGATCGATCACTCGGTGATCGTGGACGAGTTCGGCACCCGCACCGCGTTCCAGGTGAACGCCGACCTCGAGTTCCAGCGCAACCGCGAGCGCTACGCCCTGCTGCGCTGGGCGCAGCAGACGTTCCAGGGTTTCCGCGTCGTGCCGCCCGACACCGGCATCGTGCACCAGGTGAACCTGGAGTACCTCGCGCGCGTGGTCTTCACCACCTCGGGGGGGGAGCGCACGCCGCAGGCCTACCCCGATACGCTGGTCGGCACCGACTCGCACACGACGATGATCAACGGCCTCGGCGTGCTGGGGTGGGGCGTCGGCGGTATCGAAGCCGAAGCCGCGATGCTGGGTCAGCCGGTCTCGATGCTCATCCCCCAAGTCGTGGGCTTTCGGCTCACGGGCAAGCTCGCCGAAGGCGCTACCGCCACGGACCTGGTCCTCACCGTCACCGAGATGCTGCGCAAGCAGGGGGTGGTGGGGAAGTTCGTCGAGTTCTACGGCCCGGGGATCGCCACCCTGCCTCTCGCCGACCGCGCGACCATCGGCAACATGGCCCCCGAATACGGCGCCACGGTGGGCATCTTCCCGGTGGATCAGGAGACGCTGCGCTACCTCGAGTTCACCGGTCGCTCGCCGGACCAGGTGAAGCTCGTCGAGGCGTACATGAAGGAGCAGGGCTTGTTCCATTCTCCAGATGCGCCGGAGCCCGTCTACTCGGACACCCTGGCGCTCGACCTTGCGACGGTCGAGCCCAGCCTCGCCGGGCCGCGGCGCCCGCAGGATCGCGTGCCGCTGCCTGAAGTAGGGAAGGCGTTTTTGGCGGCGCTACCCACGCTGGTCAAGCCGACCTCGCCCATCGCGCCGCCGGCCGACGTGCGCAACCACTGGGAGGCCGAGGGCGGCCAACCGTTCGGTGGGGGAACGGCCGTGGCCGCGCCGCCGGCCCGCACGCACGTGGACCTGAAGCTCGAGGGCGTGGACTGCAAGCTGCATCACGGATCGGTCGTCATTGCCGCCATCACGAGTTGCACCAACACGTCGAACCCGTCGGTGATGATCGCCGCGGGCCTCGTCGCCAAGAAGGCCGTCGAGAAGGGGCTCCAGTCGCAGCCGTGGGTGAAGACGAGCCTCGCTCCCGGCTCGAAGGTGGTGACCGACTACTTGCAGCAGGCGGGGCTCATGCCCTACCTCGAGCAGCTGCGGTTCCACCTCGTCGGCTACGGCTGCACGACCTGCATCGGCAACTCGGGACCGCTCCCCGAGCCGGTGTCCGCCGCAGTCGCCGAGGGGGAGCTGGTCGTCTGCGCAGTGCTGTCGGGCAACCGCAACTTCGAGGGGCGCATCCAGCAGGAAGTCCGCGCCAACTACCTCGCCTCGCCGCCGCTCGTCGTCGCGTACGCGCTCGCGGGCCGCATCGACGTGGACCTGCAGCAGACACCGCTCGGCACAGGTAAGGACGGCAAGCCCGTGTATCTCAGGGATGTCTGGCCGTCCGCCAAAGAAGTGGACGCCGTCATCCGCTCCTCGATCAAGTCCGCGATGTTCCACAAGGAGTACGGAGAGGTCTTCCAGGGGGACGCGCGCTGGAACGGCCTTCCCGTGCCCGCAGGGGACCGGTTCGCGTGGGAGCCCGACTCGACCTATATCCGTCGGGCGCCCTACTTCGACGGGATGCCGCCCGCGCCCGCGCCGATCGCGGACATCCGGGCGGCGCGGGTCCTGTGCTTGCTCGGAGACAGCATCACGACGGACCACATCTCGCCGGCGGGCTCCATCCGCAAGACCAGTCCGGCCGGGAAGTATCTCGTGGACCGGGGCGTCCAGCCGCAGGACTTCAACTCTTACGGCTCGCGGCGCGGCAACCACGAGGTGATGGTGCGCGGTACGTTCGCGAACGTGCGTCTCAAGAACCTGCTGGCCCCTGGCACCGAGGGACCCGTCACGGTCCATCTCCCCGACGGGGAGCAGATGTCGATTTACGACGCCTCGGTGAAATACCAAGCGGAGCGCGTGCCGCTGCTCGTGATCGCCGGCAAAGAGTACGGCGCGGGCTCGTCGCGCGACTGGGCGGCGAAGGGGCCGCGGCTGCTCGGCGTGCGCGCGGTCATCGCCCAGAGCTACGAGCGGATCCACCGCTCCAACCTCGTAGGGATGGGCATCCTCCCTCTCCAGTTCCTCACCGATCAGACCCCTGCCACCCTGGGACTCACCGGGAAGGAAACCTTCGACCTCACCGGCCTGGCCGAGGTTCTGGCTGAGGGTTTCCCACGCGGGAAAGAGCTGACAGTTAAGGCCAACCGGCCCGATGGATCGCCCCTGCAGTTCCGCGCGACCGTGCGGATCGATACGCCGCAGGAGCTCGTGTACTACCGGCACGGGGGGATCCTCGAGTTCGTGTTGCGACAGCTGCGACAAACGTCGCCCTAATCGCTCGCCGCCGTCTCTTCGCGCTCGCGGCCGTCACAGCCGCGGGATTCGCGCCGCCCGTGTCGTCTGCCGGGCAGGCGACCCCGTCGGAGTGGCGCCCGCGGACTGTCCCGCTCTTCGGCGCGAGCTACTCCCCAGACGTCGGGCTGCTCCTCGGCGCCGGGCTCGCCCACACGCGGTACGGGTTCCGCGCTCTGCCTCCAAGCACGCGCCTGCTCGCCACCGCCGAGTATGGGACCAGCGCGCGCACTTACCGCGCGACCGTGGAGGGTGAGTTCCGGCGGCCGGTGGCGCCGGCGATCCTCACCATCGAGATGCTCTCCTCCGGGCTCGAGCTCATCCGATTCTACGGCTTCGGCAACCGGAGCGACGCCTCGCAGCCCGACAGCGTGTACCGCGTGCATCAAAGGCAGTTTCTGCTCGCGCCCGCCGTGGTGGTGCCGCTGGCGCCGCGACTCCGCCTCGCGCTGGGGCCACTGGTGCGCTATGTCCGCACCCGCCCGGACTCGAGCACGTTGCTTACCAGCACGGGGCCGTACTACGGTGCGGCGGACTTTGGCGAGCTCGGAGTGCGTGCGGTGCTCGAGCTTGACACGCGGGACATGGCGGCGGCTCCGGCCCGCGGCGCCCACCTCCGACTCGCGGGTCAGGGATACCCGGCCGCGTGGGACGTGGTCGAGTCGTTCGGAATCGTGTCGGCCGAGGCGTCCACGTACCTGTCGGTTGGCGACCCGCCGATCGGGACTCTCGCACTCCGCGTGGGGGGGGCGCAGGTGAGCGGTACCGCACCGTTCAACGACGCCGTGTACGTCGGCGGGGCGACGACGGTTCGCGGCTACGCAGAGCAGCGGTTTGCCGGGAGCTCGGGGGCGTACGCGAACGCCGAGCTACGACTGCGGGTCGGTGCATTCTCCGCTGGGGACGTCGGGCTGCTCGGGCTCGCCGACGCCGGTCGAGTCTGGGTCACAGGCGAAGCGTCGGACCGCTGGCACGGCGCCGCGGGCGGGGGGCTTTGGCTGGCCTGGCGCCACACCCGCGCCAACACCCTGTCGATCGCGGCGGCGCGGAGCCCGGAACGTACGGCGATCTACCTGCGCGCCGGGTTCATGTTCTGATCCCGCCGAACCACGCCCATGACCATGCTGTTCCGCGAGCAGGTGCCCCTCGCACCATTCACCACCCTCGGGTTGGGTGGACCGGCCCGCTATTTCCACGCATGCGCGACCGCGGCGGAGCTGCGCGAGGCACTCACCCTCGCGGGTCAGCGACGGCTGCGCGTGCAGATCATCGGTGGGGGCAGCAACCTCGTCGTCGCCGACGCCGGTTTTCCAGGCGCCGTGCTCAAGGTGGCTATCGGCGGCGTCGCACTGCGCGACACGGCGCAGGGCGTCGAGGTGACCGCCGGGGCGGGCGTGGAGTGGGACGCGCTCGTGCGCCAAGCGGTCGAGCGGGGATGGACCGGGATCGAATGCCTCGCCGGCATTCCCGGGACCGTGGGTGCCACTCCGATCCAGAACGTGGGCGCGTACGGCCAGGAAATCGCCGACACCCTCGTGTCGGTGAGATGTCTCGAGCGCGACCGACTGACCGAGGTCGTGTTCACGCGCGACCAGTGCGAGTTCGCGTACCGCAACAGCCGTTTCAAGGGCCGCGACCGCGATGGCTACGTCGTTCTCGAAGTCACGCTGCGCCTGCAACGCGACACGTTACCGCAGGTGCGGTACGCGGAGCTCCTGCAAGCGGTCCGGCGCACCGGCGAGTTAGAGCGCCTCGAGCCCACCGACGCGGTGAGCGTGGTGAGGAACGCGGTGCTCGAGCTGCGGCGCCGCAAATCGATGGTGCTCGATCCCGCCGATCCGAACACGCGGTCGGTCGGCTCGTTCTTCGTGAACCCCCTGCTCCCTGTCGCGGCGTTCCACGAGCTGGTCCGGCGGTGGCGCGCCGCAGGAGGCGGCGACAGCATCCCGACGTTCCCAGCCGACGGGCGGGTCAAGGTGCCCGCGGCGTGGCTCATCGAGCGCGCCGGCTTCCGGAAAGGACAGCGGCTGGGTGCGGTGGGGATCTCGACGCGCCACGCGCTCGCCCTCGTTAATCACGGCGGCACTACGACCGAACTGCTCGCACTGGCCGAATCCATCGAGCGGGCAGTCCACGAGCGCTTCGGGATCCGGCTGGAGCGCGAGCCCGTGGTCGTGGAGTAGCTACCCTCTCAGGGTCGTGGCCTCGCCTTCCCCCCCCAGGGAGGACCGCCGCCGAACCGCGGCGGACGCTCGAGCCGACGCTCCAGCTCCGCGTAGCGCGGCCGTTGCGCCGGGGTCAGTTGGGCGTTGATCTCCGCGCTCATCGCAGAGCGCACCGAGTCGAAGCGCGGATGCACCTCCCGCCAGATTTTCTCCAAGTCGGCGCGGTGTCGCTCCAGAATCGCCCGCACCGAGTCGCGCTGTGCTGCCGTGAGGTCCAACCGCTCGCTCAGGAAGCCAACCATCCCATCGGGTCCCGGCGGCCCTCCACCTCGGGACGCCCAACCGCGCGGCCCGCCCCCGTGGGCCCGCGTCCCCACCGCCCACCCGAGCAGCCCGCCCGCCGCGAATGTCGCGAACAGCGCCACTATCGCCCAGAAACGCGATTGCTGGAGCATGCCGCCCTCCATCAGTTCGCCACCATCGACGTGAACAGCGCGCTGGGATCGGGGGCGCGGTGCGTGGCCAGCAGCTCCGCCGCCGCCTCACTCCCCGTGGCGGATGTCACCCACACGGAGTCGAACGAGGCCCCTGCCCCCGTCCGCAACGCCGCACCCGCGAGATAGCTCCCCGCGAACGCCAGCGCAACGACGGCCGCGGCCGCCACGGCGAGCCGACTCCAGCGCCCCAGTACCGCACGCCACGTCCCCACGCCGGCGGCTGCGGCGCGCGCCAGCGCCCGCGCCACGAACGCCGCGCCATCGTCCCGCGGGCTCAGCGCGGCCCACAGCGCCGCGCCGAGCGCGGGATCCGGATGGTCGGGAGACCAGGTGGGCTCTTGTCTCACTAGTCCTCCTTTAAGTCGTCCAGCAGCGCCCGCAGCTTTCGGCGCGCGTGAAACACGGCCGAGCGCACCGTCCCCGGCGCCATACCCAGGATGTCGCCGATCTCTGCGTGCGAATAGCCTTCGACGTCGAACAGCACGACCGCCAAGCGGTAATGCTCCGGCAGCTCATCCAGCGCGGCCCGGAGCCGCACACCCAGGGCCAGGCGCTCGGTGTCCGCGTCCGGCAGCGGGCCGCCGGCCGCGACGTCGTCCCTCAGGACGCCGGCGTCGCGCACCGTCCGCCGGCGGCGGCGGTCGATCGCCGCGTTCGTCACGATGCGCAGCAGCCACGGGCCGAACGGCCGACTGGGATCATAGCGGTCTAGCTTTATCAGCGCCGTCAGAACCCCATCCTGCGCGGCGTCCTCGGCGTCGGCCACGTTCCCGAGGATCGCGCGTGTCACGCGGCGCACCGACCCCGCGTAACACTCCACCAGCGCACCGAGCGCCACGCGATCCCCCGCCAACGCGCGCGCGACGAGTGCGGGCTCACCCACCCTTGCCTGGCCTGATTGGTCCCGGTCGGGCAGCGCGCTCATGCTGGGGTATACGGGGGGCCGTGCGCCGACGCTGAAGTCGACCACAACGCGCCCGGTCGAACGCGCGGCATTCAACGAGCCGCACGCCGTCACCGTAGCTTCGGGTAATGTCCCGCGGTTGGTTTGTGTTTCGAACTGAACGTTTGCGTTTCGGACTGAACGAAGGGAGCGAGTGTGTCATGCGCGGGACCTGCACGATCGCCGCAGCAGCAGTTGTATTCCTGGCCGCGTGCGTGGGACCGCCGAGCGCCGGCGGAGGCAGGTTCGGACCGCCCGGCGGCCTCGAGCCGAGCCAACCTCGCTATATCAACCCGGGCACGCTCGCTGCGCTGCCAGGTTTTACGCACGCCGTGCGGGTGGGCGCGACCCTATACGTCTCGGGCGAGGTCGCCCTCGACTCGACCGGGCAGCTCGTAGGCCCAGGTGATCTGCGTGCCCAGGCCCGGCAGGCATTCGCCAACCTTGCATTCGTCCTGAAGATCGCGGGCGCGACGCCCGCCGATGTCGCGCGGCTCACGATCTACGTGGTGAACTATTCGCCGCGGGACCTCGAGGGCATCCGCGCAGCGGGAGCGGAATTCCTGCCGGCCCGGAATCCGCCTGCCGGAATCGTGGTCGGCGTGCAGTCGTTGCCGACGGACGGGCTGCTGATCGCCGTGGACGCCACCGCCGTCGTGCGAGCGATGTTCCAGCCGCGCCAGCGGTGAGTCAGCTCCCGCCGGCGGCGCTGGCTCGACTGGATTGCCGATGTCTATTCCAGACCCCAGGGAAGCGGCGCGACCAATTGCACACGCCCCGTCAGGGGTGTACGATAGCATCATCGTCAGAGGGTCACGTCAGTGAAAGGAGGCTGGGCGATGTGGATCCGTTGCAAGATTATCGCATTGACGGGATTCGCTTTGCTGTCTCTGCTGGTCCCAGCCGCTTCGGGACAACAGGACGACAAGCCAATCGTTCAGAACACCGCACCTGGCAAGTTTCAGAAAATTCCGAATCTGCCTGATTGCATTACCGCCGCAGTCGAACAGGGTGACCCCACCAAGGCCGCATCCGTGCTGATGGTCAAGGGCACCAGGGGATGCAAGGCGCCGTGGCACTTTCATACGCCGAACGAACAACTCATGATGGCTAGCGGTAGTGGTCGGGTCGAGATGAAGGGCGAGCCAGCGGTGAACTTGCGTACGGGGGGCTTCGCCTATGCCCCTTCAAAACATGTGCACCAGTTTACCTGCGTAGGCGGGCCGTGTTCGTTCTTTCTGCGCTCCGACGCCCCGTTCGATATCCACTACGTCGATCAAGACGGAAACGAGATTTCACCTGAGCAGGCTGTGAGCAAGCGGCACAAGTAAGCGGCGTGAGTCGAAATCAGGACGACCATCATATTGATTGGCGCGCCATCGGGTAGAGCAGCCGCGTGAGCAGTGACGGCCGGTACACCCGGCCGAGCAGCGCCCTGGGATCGGACGCGCGGTCGAGCAACCACGCGAGCCCCCTGTAGCCAAGTGCGCCGAGCTTGCCGTAGATGAAACGGTTTACGATGCCGGTGCGGAGCAGCCCCCCGAGGCGCTCTCCCCACAGGCGATCGTAGTCCTCGAGCCGGCCACTCACGAGCGACCGCGCCGCGAGGCTCCCCGATAGCATCGCGTAGCGCATACCAAAGCCCCACAGCCCATCCTGAAACCCGGCGGCCTCCCCGGCGAACAATAGTTCACCACGCCGGGCCGTTTTCGGTACCCGGACGCTCCCGACGCCGCCAAAACGCTGCGGGTTCTGCATGTCGAAACCCACCTTCTCGCGGAAGAACGCGACCGTGCGCTCGAGGTACGTGCTCCTGTTGTGGAAGTCGTCGAACATGCATGAAGCGACGGTTCCTCGGCCCTGAGTCATCAGCAGATAGGCGTATCCCTTCGGGGCCAGGGCGTCGGACATGGCCCCGAAGGCACCATCCGCTGCATGCGTCGCGAAGATGTAGCCGACCGCGATCGCGTCCGAGCCACGCGGGCCCTGCGCGACCACGCCTCGCTCCGGTAGCGGTCGCCCCGCTTCCGCGAAGCGGATCTCGATCCCCCGGGCCAGCGCCTGCGCCTTGAGGCTCGAATCGAGCGTGCCTTCGCCCGCGCCGCGGCGGACCAGGTAAAGGAACGGCTGCGGTGACCGATAGGTGTGGACGCGATGGGCATCGAACACCACCGTCTCGCGAATCGGCGTATGATCGAACGTCGGCTCGATCCCCAGTGCCGCGAGCTCGTCGATCACGTCGCCGTCGGTGGTCCAGTTCTCCAGCCCCTGGAAGTCATCGTGGAAGCGATGTCCCACCTCCGAGGACCGCTCGTGGACGATGACCCGACGTCCCGCGCGGTTCGCCGTCAGCGCCGCGGCGAGCCCCGATGGACCGGCCCCCAACACATGGATTGGCGGGCCATCGGACAGGAGCGTGTCCCTCATCAGGCCCTGCACGCCGGTAACGTAACCCACCGAATGTCCGCCCGAGAAACCTGTGCCGGCGGACTGACCTCGGCGCGTCTCACGGCCGTGCGGGATTCATCATCCTCTGGTGCTGCTGCATCCACGCCTGCATTGAGTCGGCCCACATCTGCACCTTGGCGCGCTGGGCGTCGGTGAGCACCGCCCGCGCCTGCGCCGACGATGCCAGCATGGTCCAATGAGCTTTGCCCATCGCATTGTGCGCCGCCTGAAAGTGGGTCTTGAGCGCCGCAGTGTCGGCCTTCGCGGCGTTCGCTACCTGCTCCAGTTCCTTGACGTGCGTTTCCGCTTCGGCCAGCGCGGCGTCGCGCGCGGTCTTCGCGCCGTCCCGCAACGCGGCAAGGCGGCCGACCTGATCGGGGGTGAGGCCGAGCGCGTCCTTGCGAGCGAGCAGGTGTTGTGGGGCGTTGAGCATCAGTCTCATCATTGATGGCCCCATCCGCTCCATCATCCGGTTGTCCATCATCATTCCGGGGCCTGCGCCCATCATGGGATGGTGCATGGTGTCGGACTGCTGCGCGGCGAGCGGGACCGCGAGCGCCAGTGCGACCAGTGCAATCTTCCAAGTCATAGGATCCTCCTCGCCGTGCAAGATAACGGAAAGACGCGGCCCCCGAATCTCAGTGGCGACCCGGGGGCCTGAGGATATTTGATTCCGACTGTTCGCTTCCGCCGGGTCGTTTTGACCGGGCGACGTTGGTCCGTTGCTGCCCTGACTGCCACTGGGTTTCGTTGTCCTTCGACCGGAATTGTGCCGGTGGACGTGCGGCCAGTGGCTTGGGACCGAACCGATACGTCGGCGGCGCTCCTCGCGCCGGCCCCTCCTCGGGGGCTGTCCCGCACCGGTCACCCTCGTTGAGTGACCGCCCCAATGCTAGCGCAAGCCCTATGAGGGGACGATGAAACGTCAATGAGAATCCCCCGGCGGAGCGTTGGCGCCGCGGGGGGAAGGTGCGTCCTCAAGTTGACGTGGCTACTCAGGGCCTGGTGGCGAGCGTCGGCTTCTCAGCAGATCCCGAGACGGCGAGGCGGATCCACATCCCGGCGGCGCCGTGCCCGGGCACGGCGCAGAAGATCAGGAAGGAGCCACTCTTCCCCGCCACGAAACGGACATCGGCACCCTGCCCGGATGGGAAGCCCTGTTCGAGTCGACCGGTCGTAGCGTGTTCGAACGCGGGTGTGACGGGGCCGACCGGAACAGCCGGCGTTTCGGCGATGACTTCGACCGAGTGCGGCAAGTTCGGGTCCTCGTTCTTGAAGTGGAACAGGACGTTCCACGCCTGCGGAACCGTCAGGACGAGGCCGCCCTGGCTGAACCCGTTGAAGTTCATCCCACCATTGGCGTCGGTGAGACCCGCCACGAGCTTGAAGTCGGCGGTCTTGCTCGCCGCATCAGCGCGGAGCCAGGCTGGATCGATCTTGCCGCCCTTCATGGTCTGCGCTCGAGCGCCCACCGCGCAGAGGAACAGCACTCCCGTCATCAAGCTCGTTGGCAGTCGCATGTAGGCTCACCCTCTCTCAAACGATGACGCCGCTCGTCGCTAGTACAGCAGCCACGTCAGGATGTACAGCGTGTTGTTATCGCTCGCCCGGCGCCCGAAGCCGTCGTAATTGCTCGAGCTGCCGTTGAACCGACTGTACGCCACGTACTGGAACTGTAGCCGCAGGTTCTGCCAGGGCATCACGTCGACCTCGGCGATGAGGCCGTCATTCTTGGGACTGCCGGTACGACTTCCCACCACGGGGGCCGGGGCGTAGAGCAGGGTGTCGCTCGTGCCGGTCGTGATGAACGGCGCAAGCGTGAACGCGTACCGCGTGCCGATGTGGTACATGGCGTCCATCCGGAACGTGCGCAGCGTGTTTGTGGCGTTCGCCGCGCCGCCGGCGTTCCAGGTCTGCTTCTCGTGGATCCAGGTCCCGTCGAGCGTGAAGCTGTTCGACCCGAACGAATGCATGTACGCGAGGTCCACCGCGATATCGGTGAATCGATTGGTCGGCCCCACGACGCCGGCAGGGAAGACGCTCGCCGCGATGCCGTAGGTCCCGACCGACAGATAGTTCTGACCCCACACGTTCGGGAACGCGACGCGCCAGTACGGCGCGGCGCCTTTGATCACACCCGTAGCGGTCGAATCGAGCGGGCGCTGGATTCCGAGAGGCGCGGAGCGGTAGGCGCCGAATTCCCCGTAGACTCGATCATTCCACATCGTATACGCCGTCAGTCCCGCCGCTTGCTGCGCGAGCGCACCGTCCACGAGCGTGGTCGCGCCCGGCGTCGGAGCCACGGCCGAGCTGCCGTACGGAAAACCCCAGGCAGGCGTGCTGTTCCAGACGTCCTGTACCGTGGGATTGTTGTTCAGGCTCAGGCCGAGCGTCGTGCGCTTGGACAGGAGGTTCACATGGGTCGCGAAGCGGAAGTCCGCGTTGTCGACGCCTAGCTGCCCGGTCTGTGGATCAAACGTGACCTGCAGGAAACCACCCACGTGCGGGGTGATCTCGCCCCCGGTGAAGAGGCTCAGCTGGTCGGGAAACAGCACCGTCCCGTTCTGCGTGCCGGGCAGCGCCTTCTTGATGCTGGTGTACGATGTCTGGAACATCAAGGACACCGGCGCCACCAGGTTGAGCAGCAGGCTCTGCTGCCCCTCGGGGCTCTTGCCCTCGAGGGACTCACTCCTCCGGAACACGTAGCCGTTGAGCTTGAAGGCCCGACCCGTGGGCGTGAGCTCCGGGAAGTGCGTATGGCAGGCGCTGCACGCCAGGCCGGTCTGGCGTGCGTAGGTGGGCGTGAGGCGAGCGCTCGCCAGCACGTAGCGCGTGGCGTAGACCCGGAGCGCCCTCGCCGCATCCGCTCGTTCGCGATCTCCCGCGCCACGGTCCGCAACGGCAGGGCGTGCGGCGCCCGTGAACAGGGCGCAAACGATGACCACGATCCCGGCTCGACGCGACATGAGCTCTCCCGGTGCGAAGGTTGAGACAGTTTGCGGCTGGCGTGGCATTGCCGATGTGAAGACGCCATGAAGAAGCCTTCAGAGGACTTCAATCCCCCGCGGAGCTTACGTGTCCGATTCGCACGTGTCATGGCGTCCATACTCGCCAACGTTGATGAAGGGTGCTGAAAGAGCGGTTCAGGAAACCTTCATGCTCCCCGCAAGGCCCGCCCTGGCGGGCCCCCGGCTCCCGCGTCAGCTTTGGGCCAGTGACAGGGGACGGTGAGCGATGACCCGGCCGGCGGGCGGCAAGCCTAGGATTCAGGCGGCGCTGACGATGGCGAAGGCGAGCTACGAGCGGTGCTGCGCCGACTCCGGGTTCTTCCGCGCCTTCTACGATGATTTCTTCGCCCGCTGTCCCGAGGCGAAGCCACGGTTTGCCGGCACTGACTTCCAGCGCCAGAACAAGCTGCTGCGGCACGCGTTCAGCCTCCTGCTCATCTTCCCGAACCAGCTGCGCGCGGAGCCAAGCGTGCTCGCCCGGGTCGCCGAGCGGCACAGCCGCCGCGACTTGGACATCCCTCTCGCGCTGTACGGACCCTTCCTCGAAAGCTTGATTGCGACGGTGGGGCGCAGCGACCCCGAGTTCAGCCCCGCGGTCGAGCGAGCCTGGCGGGACACGCTGGCCCCGGGTGTGGCCTACATGCAGGCGAAGTACTGACGCGCCTCTCGGGCTTCTCGCCTCTCTCGGAGTGCGTTGAGAATCACCGCCGCGTCGAGCCCCTCCTGCATCACGGGGCCGATCGCTGGGCTCCTGCTCGATTGCCGCCCCCCGCGACCAACGTCGCCAGGAAGACCCACCGTCCGAGCTGGGGAGCGCCGAAGACGAAGCGAACGGCGAGCCCTCCCACGAGCCCTCCGCCCACGAGCACTGGAAGGGGATACAACTTGATGAACCGCATCACGACTCTTCCCCTTCCCCCTTCCCCGGCGGTCTCACGCTCCGGGTGCAGGAATGAGCCATTGCGGGGAGATCGACCTCGAACCGGGCACCCGTCCCACCTGTTACGACGTTCGCGGCGTGGGCGCTGCCGCCGTGCAGCCGCGCAATGGCCTCGACCATCGCCAACCCGAGGCCAGTACCGGTGCCGCGGCTCCTCGCCTGGTCGGCGCGGAAGAAGGGCTCGAAGACATGGGGGAGCACCTCAGGGTCAAGCCCCGGGCCTGTATCCTCGACCACGATCTGGATGCCGCCATCCCCATTTAGCGGGGCGGTCGCGACGCGCACCCGACCGCCCGGGGGAGTGAACTTCACGGCGTTGTCGAGCAGCTGTTGCAACAAGCGGGTGACGAGTTCCGGGTCCACCACGGCGCGCGTCGCGTCGGCAATGCGGCAGTCCACGGCCAGCTCGCGCTCCTCGATGTGCGGTTGCAGCGCTTCGACTACCCCGTTGACGATCGCGCCGACGTCGGTCGGGACGCGATGGGCCGGCAGCACGTGGGCCTCCGCACGGGTGATCAGCAGCAGGTCCTCACTCATCTCCGTGAGGCGGTCGATCTCCTCCAGAGCACTGTGCAACACCCGCTGGTAGTCGCGGGCGCTTCGCTCGGAGCGCAGCGCCACTTCCATCTCGCCCCGCAAGGCCGTGAGTGGCGAGCGCAGCTCGTGGCTCACGTCCGCCGTGAGGCGGCGCTGGTTGCGGAACGCCTGGTCGAGGCGCTCGAGCATGCGGTTCAACACGGCAACCAAGCCGCGGTACTCGTCGGTGTCGACGTGAGCGGCGATTCGCTGGTCCAGCGTTCCGGGCGCGATGCGCGTCGCCTGCTCCGTGATCTCGTACACCGGCCGGACCGCCGAGCCGGCGAGCCACCACGCGCCGACGAGCGTGGCCCCCGTCCCCGCCAGGACCACGCCCGCGAGCACGAGCAGCAGTTCACGGTGCATGCCGGCCGCGGGGCCGGCGGCCACGGCGTACGCCGCTGCCGCCGCGACCAGCAGCCCGGCACTCATGGTCGCCGCGAACCGGACCGCCAGCGTCCGCCGCAGCGACCGGCTCACTCCTCTTCCCGATCCGGGGACTGGAGCCGGAACCCGACTCCCCGCACGGTGTGAAGCAGCTCGAGCTCCGAGGCCTCCTTGAGCTTGCGCCGGAGATTGCCCACATGGACGTCGACCACGTTGCTTTCGGGGTCGAAGTGCAGATCCCACACCTTCTCGAGCAGGTCGGTGCGCCGGATGACCTCCTCCGGCCGGAGCAGGAAGTGCTCGAGCAGCTGGAACTCTTTGGGAGTGAGCTCGAGCTTCTTCCCCTTCACCCGCACCTTGTGCTTCAGCCGGTCGAGCTCGACCGGCCCGTAGGTGAGGAGCTCCGTCCGCCCGGCGCCGCCCCGCCGCACCAACGCGCGCACGCGTGCCAGCAACTCGTCGAACTTGAACGGCTTGGCGAGGTAGTCATCCGCGCCGGCGTCGAGCCCACGCACCACGTCTTCCGTCGTGTCGCGTGCGGTGAGCATCAAGATCGGTGTCTTGCGACCTTCGCGGCGCAGCTCGGACGCGACCTGGAGGCCGTTCTTCTTGGGCAGCATCACGTCGAGCACGACCAGGTCGTACTCGTAGACGTGCGCCAGCGTCGTCCCTTCTTCACCATCGGGCGCGACATCGACCGCGTAGCCTTCCTCGCGCAGTCCCTGTTCGATGAAGCCGGCGACTTTGCGATCGTCCTCCACGACAAGGATTTTCATGGGTCGGAGAGTAAGAGAATGACGCTGAACCGACTCTAAAGAATCGCTGAAGGAACCTTCATGTTCAGGCGGGCGGCTCGAACGGCAGCACCAGGGTGAACGTCGCGCCGCGGTTCACGGCGCTCTCGACCGAAAGCGCCCCGCCGAGCACCTCCGCCAGCCGGCGCGACACCGGTAGCCCGAGCCCCGTGCCCAGACCTGAGTGCGGGTCGAACCGCTCGAACGGCTCGAAGATACGCTCATGGAGCTCGAGCGGGATGCCGGGTCCGTGATCGCTCACGCGGAACGAGACTGCCGAATCCGCCGTTGCCACCTGCACTGTGATCGTGGCGCCTTCCGGGCTGTGCCGCACCGCGTTGGAGAGCAGGTTCACGAGGATCTGCTCCAACCGCACCGGGTCGGTGTGGAATGTCATCGTGCCGTCGCCATATTCGATGGCGAGTTGGAGCCGTCTCGTGTCCGCGGCCGGCTGCATCGCTGCGATCGCGCGCTGGACCGCCGCGGGGATCTCCACTTCGCGCCACACCGGGCGGACCTTTCCCGCGTCGAGCCGGGTGAGGTCGAGGAAGTTGTTGAGCAGGGTGATGGTCTGCTCCGCGCCCTCGTACACTTCACGCGCGGCCCGCGCGGTCGCCTCAGGCGACTTGCCGCGCACCAGGCGCTCCGCCCAGCCGTAGACGCCCGTCAGGGCGTTGCGCAGCTCGTGATTCATCATGGCGAAGAAGAGGTCCCGCTGGCGTTGCATCGTCTGTACCTGACCCACCAGCCGCTGGCTTTCGTCGTGCAGCCGCGCATTCTCGACCGCGACCGCCGCGTGCGCCGCGAGCAGTACCGTGATCGCCTCGTCCTCCACGTCGAACTCCTTCGCTCCGATCTTCTCGGTCAGGTAGAGATTACCAAACACCTCGCCGCGGCTGCGGATCGGGACTCCGAGGAACGACCGCATCGGGGGGTGATGAGGCGGGAACCCGTAGCGCTGCGGGTGCCGGTTGATGTCGGCGGAGCGGATCGGCCGCGGCTCGCTGATCACGAGACCCAGCAGACCGCGGCCCCGGGGCAGGTCGCCGATCCGTTCGCGCTCGACCTGGGAGAGGCCGGAGGTGACGAACTGGCTCAACGTCGCGCGGTCCGGCGCGAGCACCCCGAGCGCCGCGTAGCGCGCCCCCACGACCTCGCGTGCCGAGTCCACGATCTGCTGCAGCACCCGCTCCAGCGAATGCTCGGAGAAGATCGCCACGCCGGCCGAGAGCAGGCTCTCGAAGCGGCCCCGCACCCGCCCCCCTTCACCGGCGCCCTCCCGGCGTAGCCTGGGCTGGGGGGCTGGTTTTCTCCGCACGCGGTATCTCCTCACGCGAGGTTCAGACTCGCTTCAACACCGAACGGTTACGCTGAGAACATGCGACTCCGCAAGATCCTCGCGGCCGTCGAGGCGGACGCGTCGGACGCGTCGGCGCTATGCGCCGCTACCCGGCTGGCCACCGCTGCGCTGGCCCGCCTCGCCGTGCCGGGCGCGTCCCCGGGCGGCGTGCCGGCGCTCGAAATCGCGCGCGCCGCCGAGCGGGAAGGTGCAGACATGATCGTCCTGCCGCGGGACCCCCGCGACACGCTCGAAGGCACCGTGCGGCGTGCCCGCGTACCCTGCCTCGTCGTGCCCCCCGGCGGGGCCGGCTTCGGGACAATCCTCGCCGCCATCGACGGCGGTCCGGACTCGGCTGACGTGTCGGACGCCGCCACGACTATTGGGGAGCTGCTGGGCGGTAAGGTAATCACCGTCCGGGTCGAGCGACGCAGCCCGTTCCACCTGGCGTCACTCGGCTCGGCTGCCGAGCCGCACGGGCGCCGTAGCGCGACCGGCGGAACCGGCACCGCCACACTTGTCTCCGCCGAGCCGGTGATCGTCCGCGAGGGAGATCCCGTCGCGGAGATCCTGAATGTCGTGCGCGACGTGGGGATCGAGCTGCTGGTCTTCGGCCACCACCGCGGCGGCCCCAGCAACGGACAGGAAACGGGGAGCGTCGCCGCGCGCTTGCTCGCGCGGGCTCCGTGCGCCGTACTAACCGTGCCGATCTGAGCGCGGCTCAAGCCGCTGAGGCTGAGCTCCGCGGCCGCTATCCCGCGGGGCGCCGGGGCCCCGCCGCCCAGAACCCCACCGCCGGAAGCGTGAAGGCGATGAACGCGAACCCGTGCGGTAGGGATCCGCGGACGCTCCACTGCCAGGCGTAGAACGCGAGGAGACTGCCGGCGGTCATCAGCGCGCCGGGGCGCTCGCGCCACCAGGCCAGGAGCAGTCCGCACACGACGCCGACCGGGAAGAACAAGAGGCCGAGCCACGTCCCATGCCCTAGCGCCTGCCACGTGAGGCTGCCATCGAGCGCAAAGAGGCCAAGCAGCACGATGCTGACCAGGCTGGTGGCCCGCGCGAGCCAGCGAACCGCAGTGCGGGGGGACACGGCCGCGACCCGGCTAGACCCTGGCGGTCGCCACGGCGCCAACGATGTCGGTCTGCGAAATCACGCCCGCCCGCCCGAAGCGGTCGAGCACCGGGAACGCAGACACCCCGGACTGGGCGAGTGCCGTGACGGCGTCCGCGACCGTGGCGTCGGCGCTGATCGTCCTGAGGTCGGAATGCATCAGTTCGGCGACTCTCATGATCCCCCCCGGTGAGCCTGAAGCGTGGCGTGGAGCCGGTGAAGCAGCGGTGAACCCCGTAGGAAGGAAGCTTGCGTGCAACCAATCGCGTCGTCCGCGCGTCTGAGGCATCAGGCGGAGCCTACCGTGCGTATCTCTTCCTAACCCACTTGATCGGAGCTCGCGATGAATTCTCGAATACCCATCCTGATCCCGATGCTCGCGGGCCTGACGACGTGTACACCCACCCCCCCGCCGCCCGTCCCCCTGGCCGGTACAGCCCGCGACGTAGCCGCCCTCGCGGGTCGGTGGGAGGGCTCGTACTCGAGCGCCGTCACAGGCCGGAGCGGCAGCATCTCGTTCACGCTCTCCGCCACCGGCGACAGCGCCTTCGGCGATGTGATCATGATTCCCCACGGCTTGGGCCGTCCGCTCCAGGCGTTGGACCGCCAAGGACCGACGGGCGCCGCTGGGACGCAGCCGCAGAGCGCGGTGTTGACCATCAGCTTCGTGCGGGTGGCGGGGGGTCGCGTGACTGGGAGGCTCGCGCCCTACGCGGATCCTGAGACCGGCGCTCAGCTCAGCACCACGTTCGAGGGCCGCCTCGACGGAGACACGATCGGGGGCAGTTACACGACGCGTGGGAGCGGCACCGGTGACTCTCAGACGGGTCAATGGAAGGTGACGCGGCGCACGCGGTGAAGCGGAGCGGCGCCTGAGCGATCTCAGGCGCCGCGCTCCGCTCCTTATTGTGCCATCGCTGCGACCTGCGGCGGCGCCCCGACCCGGATCAACCCGACCGCCCCTTTGGCGGCGTCGGCGAACGAGTGCGTTACGAACGCGTACACCCCCTCGCCGCTGCCGTCCTTGTCGAACACCGTCTCGAACACCGCCCCACCACCCGCCGGAATCCCCCACGTTTGCACGTGCGCCAACGCGTGCCCCGGCTCGCCGTCGGGATACACCTTGTCGAACACCGCCCCCACAACGTGGAAACCGCTCGAGAAGCTCGGGCCGGCGTTCACGACGAACAGCCGGACGCGATCGCCCACCGCGACTTCCAGGGGGTGCTCCTGGTACTGGAACGCACGCCCGTTGAACACCACGTAGCTCGCCTGGCGTCCGAGGGCTTGGGTCCAGTTGGGCTGACCCGGCAGTGCGCTGTCGCCGCCTTGCACGTAGAACTCGCTCTGGACGATGACGAATTCCTTGTCCGCCTTGCCCGGCCAACCGTGCCTCGGGTCCACGATGATCGGCAGGTACATCCCCTGCATCAGGTGAAGCAGGACCGGCGGCGTTCCGCAGTGCACGAGATAGGCGCCTGGGTCACGGGCGACGAACTCGAAGGACAGCGAGTCGTGCGGGACAATCGTGCGGAATGCCTTGTTCATCGGAATGCGCGCCGCGTGAAAATCGATCGAGTGCGGCATCGACGCTTCGTTGACGAGCAGAATCCGTACGAGATCTCCCTCACGGACCCGTATTACGGGACCGGGCACCGTGCCGCCAAAGCTCCAGCCGTTGTACGTCACGCCACTGGCGATTTCGAGCTTCGCGTCGCGGATCGGGATGCGGAACTCCTTCACGGAGGCAGCGGACGCCGGGGTCAGCGTTGCTTCGTAGAAGGGGCGGGCCGCGTGGGCCACGGCGCCGAAGTCGATCCGCTCGGTGCGCAGCTCGCCCCCGAAGCGCGCGCTGGCGGCGCCAATCAGCGTGAGCGCGAGTAGGCCGCTCCCCAGAACCCTTGAGTTCATCCCTGCTCCTTGTAAGTGACCGTGTATGTGAGTCGTGCGAAATCTGGTCAGGCTTCATGAAGGTCACGGTGAGGCAGCATGAAGGTTTCTTGCGTTCTCTTGGTGAACGACCCCTGTCGCCAGCTTCAGGATCGCTTCACACCACCCGCGCGACCTTGGTTCGCATCAGGAGGTGGTCACATGTCATGGAAGCCTTTCGTGGTCGGAGTGGACGCCTCACCGGAGGCGGCTGGAGCCGCAGCGTTCGCGTGCCGTGTGGCGGAGCAGGCGGGCGCCGGCTGTCGACTGGTCCACGCAACGCGTGATGTGCTCGCGGCGTTCGAGGTGCCCGAAGTGGCCGCCTACCGCCGCGCCATCGTGGAACAGGCGCGCGGCCGTGTCACCGCAGCGCTATCCGGTCGGGTTCCGCCCAAGACGCTGGACGAGATGATCGTGCGCCTCGGCGCCCCGGCCATGGCGTTGAAGCAGGCGGTGGCGGAGGTCGACGCAGAGATCGTCGTGCTGGGCGGGAAGCACCACTCCACCCTGGGACGTTGGCTCGGCGGGAGCACCAGCCTCAACGTGGCGCGCACAACCGAAGTCCCCCTCCTCGTGACGGCCGGCGCGCCGATGGCGATACATCGCGTGCTCGTGGCGGTCGACCTGTCGGGCGCCGCGCGGCCGACGCTCGCGGCAGCCGAGCGCTATGCAGCGCGGTTCGGAGCGGAGCTGCGCGCGTTGAGCGTGTTCGAGCCACTGCCAGTCGTTCCCGAGGCGCCCGTCGCCTATAATTCCAGCGAGTACTACGCGATGTCGGAAGAGCTCCTGAAGCGCGACATCTGGTCGGCGCTCCAGACGCGGGGCGTCGAGAAGATGGTGCGGTACGGGGGGGCCGTGGAAACCATCCTGCGCGAAACGGCGGAATGGCGAGCCGACCTGCTGGTTATGGGGTCGCACGGCAAGGGGTGGGCAACGCGAGTGCTCGTGGGCAGCGTGACCGAGCGGCTGCTCAACCACCTGCCGACGTCGCTCGTGGTGGTACCGGTGGTCGCTGCTGAGGCGGTCGAGCCCCTCGGGGCCAGGCTCGCAGAGGCGGTGGCTTAGAGACCTAGTGCGGCGTGAGCGTGACGACCGAGATCATGATCGACGCGGCGATGAGGATGATGATGATCCACTCGAGTAGTTCCATGCGGCGGCTCGCGGCACGATCGGCCATCTTGGCGTAGATGCCGTCTAGCGTCTGCAGCTTGCGGGTGATGCTCGCGTCCCACTGGGCGAGGTGGAAGCGGCTGGACGCGAACGCGTAAACCCGCGCCAAATACTGATCGCCCACCAGCTTGAGCGCGTTGGTCACCTGCTCGAACAGGATCGCGCTGTCCAGCTGCAACCGGGCGAGCCGGCGCAGGTCGGGTCCCCACTGGCCGAGCGCCGCTAATCGCATCGGACGCCGCACCAACGCCTCATAGGCCCGTTCCAGGGTGTCGTCGAGTTGCTGGTCGAGGAAGCGCATCTCGAGCAGCTGGGTGTTGGCGAACTCCATCACCGCACGCACGTCGTCCCCCTCGGGGTCGAACAGCAGCGCCGCATCCGTGTCGATGATCGTGGCGTCGTTGGGCCCGAACGAGAGCCGCAGCGTGGTCGCGTCGTTGATCTCCTGCTGCGACAGCACGCGGGGCTCGGCCCGCAGGATCTGCGCGACCGTTTGGGCATACTCCGTCCACAGGGCCGCTGCCTCGCACGGGGCGGTGAACGCCTCGATTTGGAAGATGGAGTAGTCCTCCACGAAATCCGCGATGCGCGGGCGTACCGCCGCCTCGCCCAGGGAACGGAGCAACTCCTCCACGTGCCGGCGCGAGTCCGCCAGCAGACGCTCGTTGCCCCACAGTTCGTGGGCCAGCGTCGGCAGTCCCCCAAGCGGGCCCTCGATCGGGATGGCGTAACTCACCGAAACGGCACCGAAGTCGTACAGCACGACCTCGACGCCCGGGGCCGCACGGTAGCCGGCGATGTCGAGCGACTCCGCATCCCGGGCCACCCGAAGCGGGGCGGGTCGGTACTCGAAGTAGGCGGGGGCCCGGCGCTTGAACTTGACGGTCTGTCGCTCGGTGCCGGCGACGACCCGCCGCTCCGCCTCATCGAGGTCGATCGCGTACGCCACCTCGTAGGCGAACAAAGGGAAGCAGGTGCCCTTCGCGATCACCGGGTCCACGAGAACTCGATTCGTGCCTCGGCCCGCGCCACCGGCCAGCGGGGCGTGAGCGACTGTCCCTGCACCGTCTCTTCCAACCCCCGCTCCGATTTCGAGACGGTGGCGACCGGGAACGACCACACCTCGGCCTGTGGCGCATACCGCGGCTCGAGCGGGTGAGCCAGCGAGCTCTCCGGCGCGAAGTGCGCGTCCGCGGGATACGCCGCCGGGTCCCAGCGGTACGAGACGGTCAGACCGCCACCCGGCTCGAAGCGGAGCCGCTTCTCGAGTCCGGGCGCCCGGCAGGTCACCTCCACAGCGCCGGCGGCCGTCCGGATCTGCGGCTCGAGCGGCACGGCCGCCCACGAGACGACCGGCTCGTAGTCGCCGCTCGCGTAGCTGTCGAGCGTCAGGTCGCCGGGCAGTATTCGGTCCACGCACATCGCCCGCGCTTCGCGATCGACCGGCGGCCGTCGCTCGAGGCGCACGCGTTTCTCGATATCGTGAATGCTGGGTGCGCCATCACTTGCCTCCGCGGTCGCGTGCTCGGCGTCCTGCAGCGCGAGCTCGTGATAGGCTTCGGGCCGTCGCGTCAACACGTCGACGTAGTTGAGCCCGGCGTCGAACCGCGTGTACTCTTCGATTGCGCCGCCGCGCCGCGGGCTGATGATGCTTGAGAACGCGGCCGAATGGATCCAGATCTCATCGAAGCCGTCACCGTCCAGGTCGAGCCGCTCCGCGGCGAGCGGCTCACCGCGCCTCAACTCGCCCTCCGCCAGCGCGAGGTTGTGCCAGATCGCGTGCCGCAGATGCGGCAGGTAGAGCCCCCCGAACACACCGTGCCAGTAGGCGTCGTTGCATTGTGCGCGGCCGATGGCCCGGCGGGCCGCCGTAGGGCCACCGCCACCACCCCCTCCTGCCGGCCGCCGGCACAGCGCAGAGAGGGCCTGCATCTTCTTATGCATTCGGTTGGACTCGGGGTAGCGCACGAAGAAGTTCCGCCAGTGCGCCCCGCGCACCAGCGCGCCATCGGGGCCGGCGAGCCGCTCGGCCCCGAGGTCTTGCTCGAGGCGCGCCAGCCTGCTGGCGGCGTCCGGCGGCAGCGCCCAACCCTCCATCTCGCGGTATGAGGCCGTCGGCAGGTAGGCGAGCCCGCCGCTCGGGACCTCGGCGAGCGCTGTCGCCAGCGTGGTGAGTCGGATCTCGCCCGCGGCGATCAGCGCGCCCATCGCGTCCAGAAACTGGGTCAGCCAGCCGCGGTCGTACACCCATTCCTTCGTGCCCGGCCAGCCGCCGAACTTCTCGCCGTCATCGACGAACACGGCGAGGCGTGCCCCCCGTGCCCGCAGCTCGCGCAGGTAGGCGGCGGTGCCCGCGGGCGGTTGGAAGGGGATCAGGTAGCGCAGCCGCTCGTCGATCGGAAACAGCGCGACGCGCTGTCCGTCACTCTCGGTCCAGAACGGGGCGTGCAGCCGCTCACGCTCGAAGCCGGACACCAGGAAGTGGCGATCGTCCACGAGCGCGTAGCGTACGCCCGCCTGCGCCAGATCCGCCGCCAGCTCGGGCTCCCACACCCGCTCCGTGAGCCACAGCCCGGTCGCCTCTACGCCGAACCGGCGCTTGATCGCCTGGCGCATCCAGTGGATCTGCTCGACCCGGTCCTCCCGAGGGAGGGCGGCCAGCACGGGCTCGTAGAACCCTGAAAGCAACAACTCCAGGCGGCTCCCCTCCGCGAGCCGGGCGATCCGGTCGAGCAACCCGGACTCGTGCTCCTCGAGCCACTCGAGCAGCGGCCCCGAGAGGTGGATCGCGATGGGGAAGAACTCCCGCTCGGCCAGCCGCTCGAGGAGCGGACGGTACACGTCGCGCACGTGCTGCTCGAACACGTGGTCGAAGTTTCCCACCGGCTGGTGGAAGTGAACCCCGAAGGCGAAGCGCAGCGGGTCCAGCTAGTCGTCCCCCCCGCCCCCGCCCCCGCCGCCACCCCCGTCCCCACCGGTGAAGCCGAGCCGCCATGCCACGGGGGCGAGCTGGGCGGCCCGGTCGGCCGGGGACGCGGCGCGGATCCGGTAGAAGACGGTTTGGACATCGAACGGAACCGGACTGCCGTCGCGTTGCGCGCGTTCGGCCAGCTCGGTGACTGCCGCGATCGCACCTGTCGAGTAATCCTGCTCGAGCGCGGTCACTGCACGAAGCAGCGCTCGGGCAGGGTCCGCCCCGGGAGCCCCGCCGTTTGAGTTGGCACGCCCTCTCCCCGACTCCGCCGGGACGCGCCGCTTGACCCGCTGCAGATAGACGTCGCGCCCGGTCCCGGCTTCCGGGTCGTTGCTGTGCGCGCGCGCCAGCCGCTCCAGCACTCCGGCCTCGAGCCGCGGCGCGTCCGCGCCCGCCAGCTCGATCGCCCGCGCCGCGTAGCGGAGGATCTGCACCGTTTCGATCCCGGCGATGTCGTCGAAGAACCAGCCGCATGACGTGAACATTCGCAGGGCGTTGCGCTCGAGCTCGAGCAGCTCCCGGGCGCGTACCCGCGCGGCGAGGTCGTCCGGCCGACGCATCCGCTCCGCCGCAAACCGCGCGATGCTCGCCTCGTCCGAGCCGACCACGGTCCCGTAGGCATCGCGGGCGCCCCACGGGTCGGTGAACAGCTCGCTGCCCTCGCGCTCGTAGCGACTGTGCAGCTCGCCGGCGAGCCAGTCGAGCGCCTCGCGCAGCGGCGCGCGCCAGCGCTGATGCGTCGGCCGCTCCGGCGCCATCCGGCAGCCGCAGTCCGCGCGCCAGCGCTCCACCCCGTGCGCGCAGCTCCAGGACGTGGGCGCCACCAGCTTCACGTCCTGCTCGGGCGGGTGCCGCGCAAGGAAGGCGGTGAAGTTCTCGACCCGCACGTCGCGTCTCCGCTCGAGCTCCCCCAGCAGCCACGCGAGTGCTACTTCGCCGAAGCGGTGGTGGTGGCCGTACGTCTCGCCGTCGGTCGCGACCGCCACGAGCTGCGGCGCGCTGGCGCCCTTGGGAGTCGCCATCAGCCGCTTCTGCCAGGCGGCTGCGTCTTTCAGCAGCGGCCCAAAGGCGACGTCGTGGGAGATGGCGCCGTCGTACACGAACAGCGCGATGGACCGGCCGCCCGGCGTCCGGTACCACGCGGGGGACCCGCCCACCGGGGCGTGCTCCACCTGGTGAGGGGCGAGGATGGTGAAGCGCATGCCCTCCGCAGCGAGGACGTCCAGAGTCTCCGGATCGACGGCCGTCTCGGGGAGCCACATACCCACGGGCTCGCGACCGAAGCGGCGGCGGAAGTCCGCGATGCCCCAGCGCACCTCGGTGACCTTGTCGCGGTGGGAGGCGAGCGGCAGGATCGCGTGGTGGTAGGGCATGGCGATCGCGTTGCCGTGCCCCTCATGGCGCGCGCGACTCGAGCGGTCGGCCTCGAGCACGGCGGCGTAGGTGTCGGGCGCCTCGCGCTCCAACCATTCGAGCAGGGTCGGGCCGAAGTTGAAGCTGATCGACGCGAGGGTGTTGACGATGCGCGCGATACGACCGTCGGGGGCGTACAACCGCGCCGCGACGACCGCGCGGTAACACTCCTGTTCGATGCGCTCGTTCCAGTCGTGAAACGGCGCGGCAGACGGCTCAGCCGCGACTTCGCCGAGCCACGGGTCCTCGCGCGGCGGTTGATAGAAGTGTCCGTGGATCACGACCGATCGGATGCTCAAGCCCCCAGCACCTCCGCGACGGCCTCGAGCACATTCGGGAACAAGTCGTCGCGACGCTCGAGCTCGGCCGCCAACGCGGCGCTCCCCTCGCCCCCGCCGCCCGACGAACCGGAGGTCACGGCGGCGATCAGCCGTTCGGCGTCGTCGCAATGCAGTTTGAAGCGACGCTCGGCGTAGTCCGGGACCGCGCCGGTGGAAATCATGAACTGCCAGTCGGAGGCCTGCGCCAGCAGCAGCTCGCGCGCCGCCTGCGCGAGCGCCGGCCGGGTACCAGGGGACGCGAGGGCCGCGGGAGCCGCCTTCCAGAACGCACCCTCCAGAGCCCGCAGGCGAGGCCAGGTCCACGCGGTGCGGTCGTTCAGCCACATCGTATGATCGCCGTTCACGCCCCAGGAGCCTTCCGCGAGGCGCAGCGCCGTGCGCGCCGGATGGTCCGTCAGGTGGCGCGAGGCGGCAACCGGCCGCACGCCGGGCTGGTGGCGCAGCTCGCGATACACCCCGGCCAAGAAGTCCACTCCCTCGAACCACCAGTGCCCAAACAGCTCCGTATCGAACGGCGCCACGACGACCCCGGTGCGATGCTCTGCGGCGATGCCGGCGAGCAACTGCGCAAAATGGCGCGCATGCTCTCCGACCCGGCCGTGTGCGGCGCTCGGCTCGTAGGCCCGCTTCGCCCCGAGATCGACGTCGGGTCCGGTGACCCGCCACAGTTTGAGGCCGCCAGGCCAGCGGATTTTGTGGAATTCGAGGTACCACTCGTCGCCTGGGTACCCGTGATGCCGGCTCCACACCTGCATCGAGGAGCGAGGATCCCGCACCAGCGCCGCCACGCTCCGTTTTGCGCGGGGCGGCGTCACGCGGTAGGTCCGGTAAGGCGAGTGCACCGGCGGGCCCGTCGGTTTCGACGGGCCGTCGTGCCGCTCCGCGTCGAACCGCTCCGCGCCCAGGGTGACCTCATAGTGCGTCCCGAGCGGCGTCCCCGCCTGTGCGAGGTGCGCGTCGGTGAAGAAATATCGGAAGCCCGCGGACGCCAGCTGCTCGTCGATGCCGGGGCGCCGCCCGACGCGCGGTCGATAGGCGCACTCCGGCAGCCAGCAACCCACCGGATCGCGGCCGAACAGGCGCCGGTGCTCGTTCCGTCCCACCACCAGCTGCAGTCGGATGCTCTCGTCACGGGCGAGCAACGGGAGATAGCCGTGCGTCGCCGCCGAGCCGATGATCTCCAACTGTCCGCCGTCCTGGAGGCGACGGAAGGCGGCCAGGATGTTCGAGTCCACCGAGTGAAACAGGCTTCGGAGGCGGCCAAACCGGGACTGCCAGAACTCCACCAGGGGCAGGAGCGCGCTGTCACGCGTCGCGGCGAGCGAGGCCGGCGCCTCTTTGCACGCGGCCTCACGCTGGTCGAAGAAGGCCTCGAGCTCCTGCGCGAAGGTGGGACTCGCGAGCTGGTTCGCCAGCACGGGCGTGAAGCCGATCGTCACCGGCGCGGCCGTGCCCTCGAGGGCCAGGCCCTGCAGCTGCTCGAGCAGCGGAAGGTAGGTATCGACGGCGGCTTCGCACAGCCAGTCGCTGCCGTGCGGCCACCGTCCGTGATGCAGCACGTACGGCAGATGACTGTGCAGCGTGAGAACGAAATCCATCGCGCGCGGTCAGCCCGCCGTGGCGCGGACGGCGAGCGCGCGCCGGTAGACGTCCAGGTAGCGGGCGGCTGACCCGTCCCACCCGAACTGCTGCGCCATCGCGTGCCGCATCATCGACCGCCAAGCGGCCCGGTCGCCATAGCGCTCGAGCGCCCGCTCCACCGCCTGCTCCAGTGCGGCAGGCTCGTACGCGTTGAACAGAAAACCCGCTTCCCCATCCGCGATGCTGTCGTGCAGACCGCCCACCCGACGCGCGACCGGGATGGCGCCGTAGCGCTGTGCCCGCATCTGAGTGAGCCCGCACGGCTCGTACAGCGACGGCATGAGCAGCAGGTCCGCGCCGGCGAGCAGCCCGTGCTCCAGATGATCGGTGAACGCAAACTCGACCGCGACGCGCTCGGGGTTCGCGGCGGCGAGCTCGGTCAGCGCCGCGTGGTAGCGGTGCTCGCCGGAGCCGAGAAATATGAACTGGGCGTCCGACGTACCAAGCAGGTCGGCGCCGAGGACGATATCCAGCCCCTTCTGGGACACCAGGCGCGCACTCATGCCGAACAGCGGCGTATGGGCGCCCGGCGCCAACCCGTAGGCGCGCTGCAGCGCCGCCTTGCAGCGCCGCTTGCCGGCGAGATCGTCGATGTTGTAGTTCGCCGGGATGTGGGGGTCGGTCTCGGGGTTCCAGGCTTCCGCGTCGATCCCGTTGAGGATCCCCGCGACCCGGTCGCCTAGCTCGATGAACTTCTCCTGGAGGCCGAACCCGCCTTCCGGCGTCAGCAGCTCGCGCGCGTGGGTTGGACTGACGGTGACGGCCATATCCGCGAACGTCAGTCCGCCCTTGAGGATGTTCATCCGACCGTACCACTCGAACACGCGCGGGTTGTACAAGTCAGCGGGCAGGCCCAGGGCGACCATCGTCTCCGGAGGAAAGTGCCCCTGGAATCCCGCGTTGTGCACCGAAAGCACGGTGCCCAGCCGGCGGTGGAGCGGCTCAGCGGCGAAAACGGTCCGCAGGTAGGCCGGCGCCAGGCCGGTGTGCCAGTCGTGCGCGTGCAGTACTTGCGCCTCCGGTGCGACCTGCGGCAGGACGGTCAGCGCGGCCGCGCAGAAGAAAGCGAACCGCAAGGCGTTGTCGGGATAGTCGCCGGCGTCGTCGCCGTAGATCCCGGCGCGATCAAAGAAGTCAGGGTGCTCGATGAAGAAGACCTGCGGGCCGGAGCTGTCCTGCACCCGGTAGAGCCACGCGGTCTCGGTCCGGTCGCCGAGCGTGACCGTGAACGGCGGGCCCGCCCGCTCCAGCGAAGGCGCGGTCGCCCGCACCTGGCGGTACAGCGGCAGCACAACGGTCGTGGGCATGCCCGCGGCCGCCTGAAACGAGGCCAAGCCGCTCACGGCCTCCCCCAGTCCGCCGGTGCGGGCGAACGGCCAGTACTCGGCCGTCAGGTGGACTACCCCGATCCGCTCCGCGGCGGGGGTGGGCGCGCGCGGCGCCGCGACCGGGCCCGCCTTGGGGTGGGTCCGCGCGCGGGTACGGACGGGCTTCGGCGCTCGGGTGGTCGTTGCCTGCTTCCTTTCAGTCAGCGGCCGCGCTCACGCGGCCGGCGGATCGTCTCCCGCCAGCTGACCCTGTATCGCGGGGACGTAGTAGTCGGTCACGTATTGCTGCACCATGCGCCGGGCGGTGAAATGCCCCCCGGCTACGCGCAGCGCGTGCTTCATTTTGTCCACCCACCCGAGCGGCACGCCGCGCGCGTCGCGCTCGTAGAACAGTGGCACCACTTCCTCTTCGAGCAGGCGATACAGCTGTTCGGCGTCGGCCGCGTCGACGTCCGCACCATCCGGGGCGGCGGGAATGGCCCAGCCGTTGCGGCCATCGTATCCTTCCGCCCACCATCCGTCCAGGGTGCCGAGCTGGGGGACTCCGTTCAGCGCAGCCTTCATGCCGCTGGTCCCCGACGCCTCGAGTGGCGCGCGCGGCACGTTGAGCCACAGATCGACGCCCTGCACCAGGTCGTGCGCGAGGTGCATCTCGTAGTCTTCCAGGAAGGCGATCCGGCCCTCGAATCGGGCTTCGCGCGTGGCCGCGTACACGCTCTTGAGCATCTGCTTGCCCGGCTCGTCGGCCGGGTGGGCCTTCCCGGAGAAGACAAGTTGGACCGGTCGCCACGGATTGGCCAGCAGCCGCTGTAACCGGTCGAGATCGCGGAAGATCAGCGACGCCCGCTTGTAGGTCGCGAACCGGCGGGCGAACCCGATGGTCAACGCCCGTTCCTCGAGCAGCGTTCCGGCGCCGACCAGGTGCAGCGCCTCTTTCCACTGGTCGGCCCAGCGCCGCCGGGCATCGTCCCGGATCGCCCGCAGCAACGTCCCCTTCAGCTCCCGATGCGTCGCCCACACGGCGGCGTTCTCGAGACCGAGGACCGAGTCCCAGAATCCCGGCTCGTCCACCCGGTCGGGCCAATCGGGGCCGAGGTGGGCGTTGAGCAAGTCGGTCATGCGATGGGACATCCAGGTGGCGAGGTGCACGCCGTTCGTCACGTGACGGATCGGGACGCGGGCGGGGTCCCGGCCCGGCCAGAGGCCGGCCCAGATGCGCCGCGATTCCTCTCCGTGGCGGCGCGCCACACCGTTCACCTGCTGCGACAGCCGGATTGCGAGGACAGGCATGTGGAACTGGCCGTGATCGCGGACCGGATGGTGGCCCAGCCGCAGCACGGCATCCCGGCTCACCCCCATCTCCTCCCAGATCGGGCCCGTGCAGGCCACGACTTGTTCCAGTGAGAACGCGTCGTGGCCGGCGGGCACAGGGGTGTGTGTCGTGAATATGCTGGTTGCCCGGACACGACGGATGGCATCATCGAACGCGGTTCCCTGCGCCACCAGCTCGCGTACGCGCTCGAGCAGCATGAACGCGGCGTGTCCTTCGTTGGCGTGCCACGTGGCGGGCGCGAGGCCCAACGCCCGCAGCACGCGCACGCCGCCCACACCCAGGATCCACTCCTGCCGCATCCGGAGGTCATGCCCCCCGCCATACAGCCGGTGCGACAGCTCCCGGTCGGCGGGATCGTTCTGCTCCAAGTCCGTGTCGAGCAGGTACACCGGCACGCGCCCGACCATCACGCGCCACGCGCCCACACACACCGCGCGGCCGCCGGTCTGCACGGTGATCACCGAGGGAACGCCCCCGGGGCCCAGCACGCGTTCGAGCGGTGTAAGCGACACGTCGAATCGCTCGTCGGCATCCTCCTGCCAGCCGTCCAGCCGGAGGCGTTGGTCGAAATAGCCCCGCGTGTAGAGCAGCCCGACGCCGACCAGCGGCACACCGAGGTCGGACGCCGCCTTGCACTGATCCCCCGCCAGGATCCCGAGGCCGCCCGAGTAGATCGGCACGGAAGTGTGGAGCCCGAACTCGGCGCAGAAGTAGGCGACCGCGCTCCCAGTCAGGTCCGGATAGGTCGTGGCGAACCAGGTGCCCGCGTTCGACGCCTCCCGCGCGGCCCGCTCCGTCAGAGCATCGTAGCGCCGCAGGAAGTCGGGATCGGCGGCGCACGCCGCCAGCCTCGCTGGGTCCACCCGCCGTAGCAGGGCGAACGGGTTGTGGCGCGTCAGGCGCCACAGGGTCGGGTCAATCGAGCGGTACAGGGCGCGAGCATCGTGGTTCCAGCTCCAGCCCAGGTTGCGCGCGAGCGTCGCCAGTCCCCCGATGCGTTGGGGGAGTGCGGGGCTCTCGGTCAGGGTGGCGGTCATGTGGACCTGCAAGCTAAGCGCCCGTGGCGCAGTGAGGGAGCAGGGGCCTGGTGGCCTGGTTCCCCCGCTGCGATCCTATGCCGTTCCCCCGGGACGACCCCATGCCCGAGCTCCCCGACATCGTGGTGTACCTGGAGGCGCTGCAATCGCGCGTGGTGGGAGAGCGGCTGGAGCGGCTGCGCATCGCGAGTCCATTCCTGCTCCGATCGGTCGACCCCCGTCCCGAGGAGCTCGCCGGCCGCACGGTGCGGAGCCTCGGGCGGCTCGGGAAGCGAATCATCTTCGGCTTCGACGCTGACTACTTCGCCATCCTGCATCTCATGATCACGGGCCGGCTGCGGTGGAAACCACCCGGTGCCCCGATCCCCGCGCGGTTGGGGCTCGCGGCGTTCGATTTTCCCGGCGGGACCTTGCTCCTCACCGAGGCAGGTAGCAAGCACCGCGCGTCGCTCTATCTCGCGCGCGGCGCGGCGGGCCTCGCCGCACTCGACCCCGGCGGCATCGACGTGCTCGCGGCCGACCTCGCCGCGTTCCGGGGGGCCCTGACGCGCGAGTCCCACACACTCAAGCGAGCGCTCACCGATCCGCGCCTGTTTTCCGGCATCGGGAACGCCTATTCCGACGAGATCCTCCACGCCGCGCGGCTGTCCCCGCTCAAGCTCACGACACAACTCAGCGAACAGGAAATCGAGCGACTGCATCACGCCACGCGGGACACGTTGGTCGCGTGGATCGAGCGGCTGCGCGCCGCGACGGGAGACGACTTCCCCGAGGGCGTCACCGCGTTTCGAGAGGGCATGGCCGTACACGGTCGGTACCGCAAGCCCTGCCCCGTGTGCGGTTCGCCCGTCCAGCGAATCCGCTACGCCGAGAACGAGGTGAACTATTGCGCGACGTGCCAGACGGGTGGGCGGGTGCTGGCGGATCGGGCGCTCTCACGCCTGTTGCAGGAGGACTGGCCTCGATCGCTGGAGGAGTGGGAGGCGCGGCTACCCGGTGCTTAGCGCGGGTTGAGTCGCGCCGTGGCCGCCGCGAAGTCCTCCGGCGTATCGACATCGGCCAGGACCTCAGCCGGCCAGTCCAGGAACAGCGCCTCGTCCCGATGCCCCTGCACCACGGTCTTGCCACAGCCTTCACCGCTCCACGCGAGCAGCTCACCGAACAGCGCGCGGCGGAACAGGAGTGGCGGGGCAGTGACGTCCCCATAGCGCGACACCACGAGCGGCGCGGGGCTGCCGCGCGCCGCCGCGACGAGGCCCGCGAGCATCTGCTGGGTGACGAGCACCATGTCGGCGAGCAGCACGACGGCCGCCCCAACGTCGGGGCCGAGCTGCTCGAGACCCTTGTGCAGCGAGCCGCTCGTCGGGCCGGTGAAATCGGGGTTCACGACGACCTCGCATGCGAGCCCAGTTAGCTCGCCCTTCGCCCGGTCGGACTCGTGGCCGAGCACCACGACCACGGGCGAGAGCCCGGCCGCGAGCGCTCGTCGCGCGGCGCGCCGCACGAGCGCCTCTCCTTCGAGCTTGAGCAGCATCTTGTTGCGCCCGGGCCCCATACGGCGCGACGCACCCGCGGCCAGCAGCACTCCGGCGACGCCGAGCGGGTCACTCGGTCGGAGCATGGATCGACGCCTGGCGCTCGCGCAGCGAGTCCGCCCGGCGCCCCGAGCGGACCGCGAGAATCTCGGCGATCACGGCCAACGCCACCTGTTCGGCACCGTCGGTGCCGATGTCGAGGCCGACGGGTCCGTAGATCCGCGCCTCGTCGAGCGGCGCAGCGGCGCTCAGATTGCGAACGAGCCGCTCGGTGCGCTGCCGCGGGCCGAGCATGCCGATGTAGGCGACGGGCATCCCGACGAGCGCCCGGAGATACGCCTGGTCATCCGCGAAGTTGTGCGTCATCACGACGGCATAAGTCCCCGCGTCGAGCGGCGCCCGCCTGGCCAGGCCGGCGCCGTCGCTCTCGACCAGCCCGGCCGCGGTCGGGAACCGCTCCGCCGTGAGGAAACCGGGGCGGCGGTCCACGACGATCACCCGAAATCCCACCTCCGCCGCGAGGCGCGCGAGCGGGCGGGCGTCGTCGCCGGCGCCGCACAGCGCCAGCTGCGGCGGGGGCAGGAACACGTCGCAGAAGATCGAGTGGCTGGCGATCTCGTGGAGACCGGACTGCTCCGTGCCGAGCAGCGCGCGGGCCCACGCCGTCATGGCCCGATTCAGGTCGAGCGATCCCAGATCGCCCGCGACGGCATCGGGCGTGACGATGAGCCTCCCCTTTCCCGTTTCCCCCGTCGCCGGCATCACACTGCACACCGCGAACGGGCGTCGCTCGTCGAGCAGCGCCCGCTCGCGCGGTCGCGGCTCGAGCGCAGGCTCGACAAACACGTCCACCTGCCCTTCACATCCGACGCCCAGGTCCCACGCCGCGATCTCGTCCGCGCTCGAGCAATAGTTGCGGAGCTCGGGCCGTCCGGTGCGGATGACGTGCAGCGCCACCTCGCGCACGTCCTGCTCGAGGCAGCCGCCGCTCACGTTCCCGGTGGTGGTGCCGTCCTCGGCGACGAGCAGCTTCGCGCCCTCGTGCCGGTACGCCGAGCCGCGGACGCGGACCACCGTCGCGAGCGCGGCGCGCTGACCGATCCGACGCAGCTCCGCCAGACGGTCGAGCACTTCTCGGGTCTCGAGCCATTGCTTCATCGTTCACGTACGCTATCCCGGCGGGGACCACCGGCGCAACGGACCCGCGGCTCGGAGGCCTACTTCTCCCGGGCCACCGTGGGCGTCGCGAACCCCGGCCGCGGCAGGGGTGGCAGGCCGAGGTGCTCGCGGGCGCGGTTCAGGGCGTCGTCGATGTTGCCGTGGACGTTCTCCTCGCCGAGCTCGTCGTACAGCCCCGAGCGCTCGAGCGCGACCACGGGTTGGGCGTGCACGTCCGAAAGCAGCACCAGCGTGCCCTCGCGGCGGCTTCGCTTTACCAGCTCGCGTAGCGCGTGCAGGCCCGTCGAGTCGATCGCCGGCACGTGCCGCAGGCGGATGATGAGCACCTTGGGATGGGCGGCAATGGCGCCGAGCCGGTCCCGCAGCGTCTCCGCCGCGCCGAAGAAGAACGGACCCGTGATCTCGAAGACCTCGACCCCGGGCGGGACCACGCGGCGTCGCACGGCATTGGGGTCGTTCTCGAAGTCGTCCGTCGGATCGCGAAACTCGTGCGTCAGCACGCTGATGTTCACGACCTCCGCCATGCGGCGCATGAATAGGAAAGCGGCGAGCACCATCCCCACTTCGATCGCGACGGTGAGGTCCACGAGCACCGTCAAGAGGAAGGTGGTGAGCAGCACCACGACGTCGCTCTTAGGCGCGCGAAACTCGGCCTTGAAGGTGCGCCACTCGCTCATGCCGTAGGCGACGACCACCAGGATCGCCGCGAGCGTTGCCATCGGGATCAGCCCGGCCCAGCGACCGAAGAACAGCGCGATGAGGAGCAACGTGACCGAGTGCACCATCCCCGCCACGGGCGTGCGGCCGCCGTTCTTCACGTTGGTCGCCGTGCGCGCGATCGCGCCGGTCGCGGGAATCCCGCCGAACAGGGGCGCCACGATGTTCGCCACCCCCTGCGCCACCAGCTCCATGTTCGAGCGGTGCCGGCCTCCGATCATTCCGTCGGCCACGACGGCCGAGAGGAGCGATTCGATCGCGCCGAGCAGGGCGATCGTAAACGCCGGCACCATGAGCCCGGGGAGCTGCTGCGGCGTTACCGCCGGAAGAGCGGGCGCCGGCAGCGCCGCGTTGATCACGCCGAAGCGCGACCCGATCGTCTCCACCGGGAAGTGCAGCAGCTGCACCATGGCCGTGGTGGCGATGAGCGCCACGAACGGGCTCGGCACCCGGCGGTTCACGAGCGGCCAGCCCACGATGATCGCGAGCGCCGTCAGCCCGACGAGCAGGGCCCAAGGATCGACCGTGTCGAGGTGGGCGCCGATGGCTCGCCACTTCCCGACGAAATCGGGCGGCACCGCCCCCATGCGGAGGCCGAGGAAGTCCTTCACCTGGCTCGAGAAGATGATGAGCCCGATGCCGCTCGTGAACCCGATGGTGACCGGGTAGGGAATGAACTTGATCGCGCCGCCCAGGCGCACGACGCCGAAGATGACCAGGATCACGCCCGCCATCATGGTCGCCGCCGCGAGCCCCTCCACCCCGTGGCGTTGCACGATGGCATACACGATCACGACGAAGGCGCCAGTCGGCCCGCCGATCTGGACGCGCGAGCCCCCCAGCGCCGAGATCAAGAAGCCGGCGACGATCGCCGTGAACACGCCGCGCTCGGGACTGACGCCGCTCGCGATCGCGAACGCGATCGCGAGCGGCAGCGCGACGATGCCAACGATTACACCCGCGACCGCGTCCGCGAAGAACTGCTCGCCGGTGTAATCCTTGAGCGTAGTGACGAGCTTGGGAACGAGGCGGTCCAGATCCCCTGTCCGGTCACGAGCAGGGGAGAATCTAGTAGGGGCACGGCATGCCGCGCCCCTACCTTACCGCCCCAGCCCCAGCACGTGGTCGAGCGACAACGCCCCCGGCCCGAACGCCACCATTGCCAGGGCGGCGACGATCAGGAACAGGTTGTACTCGTAACCGCCGTTCTGATTGAAGAACCCCTTGGGCCCGTGCACTTTGGCGATCGCGACCGCCATGGTGGCGAGCACCAGCAGCCCCGCCAGCGGCGTCAGCAGGCCCGCCACGAACAGCACCCCGGCGACCAGCTCCCCACCCACCGCGAGCCCCGCCCACAGCCGAGCCGGCCGGAACCCGAGGCTCCCGATGAACCCGGTGGCGCCCGCGAAGCCCGGGCCACCAAACGCGCCGAACGCCTTCTGGGCGCCATGGGCCAGGAACACGGCTCCCAGCGTCAGGCGCAACGCCAGCAACCCCAGATCTACGAACATCTTGCCACCTCCGAAGCGGGGGGGAAAACAATTACTCGAATTCTAGATACTTGACATCGAACAAACTAGGCAACAAACTCCCCCGCCTCGAGGTTCCTGGAGCCAGAATGCGACGCTCACCAACCGCCCCGACCTCCCCCGGCGCCACCGCGCTCAAGCTGTGGATCGTCCTGGCGCGAGCATTTGACGCGGTGGACCGGCACTCGCGCGCCAGCATCGCCCGTTTCGGACTCGGCACCACCGAGTTCGGAGTCCTGGAAGTGCTCTACCACAAGGGAGAGCTGCCGGTGTGCGAAGTACAGCGCCGCATCCTGGTCGAGTCGAGCAGCACGACCTACGTCGTGGACAAGCTGTGCGAGCGGGGCCTCGTGCGGCGGCGGCCTAGCTCCGCCGACCGCCGGGTGACGCTGCTCGCCCTCACGCCGGCGGGGCGCCGGCTGATCCAACAGATCTTCCCGCCGCATGCGGTCGCGATGCGGCGAGCCGTCGGGGCGCTCCCGCCGCGGGAGCAAGGCCAGGCCGTCCGCCTGCTGCGCGCGCTGGGCAAGGGCGCCACGCAACGGTTGCAGGGCAAGACAGAGCTTCCCTGAAGCGCTCTACGCTACAACCCTTGTCGGAATCGTAGGCCCAGCGCCCGATACCGAAACGCCTCGGTTCGTGTGCCGGTGGTCGAGGCAGCCCCCGCCGAGTTCGTAATCGAGCCCACGAGGGCCAGCTCGCCGTTCGGGCCCCAGCCGCGCGACAGCGCCAGCCCGACGTGCCATGCGACCTGGTGGGCGGAGGTGTCGGACACCTGCTGGGAGCCGAGGCCGCCGTCCGCCCGCACGCCCCAGCCCCGACGCTGCCACGAGTACGCGATCCGCGCTTCCAGCACCGAGAAGCGATTGGGCGCGAAGTAGCCGCGAAACGGGGTCTCGCGATACGCCAGCACCCGGCCGAACGGCCCGACCTGCAGCCCCGACAGCACTCGCACGAGTACGCCCCCTTGGGCGTCCAGCCGCCGGTTGCCATCCGACAGCCAGGTGCTCCCCGCCGTGCCCGAGAAGGACCAGCGCGGGTCGGGCGCGATGTCCACCTCGAGCTCGGTGGCATCGAGCATGAAGCCGCGGCGGATCAGCTCGGCCGTTTCGTCGAAGGGAGCGCGGCTATACGACAGGCTCAGCGCCACGTACCGCCCAGGCCGCACGCCCAGCCCGACCTCCGCCGTCGCCGGAGTGCGCGCCGCTGCGTTGTCAGGACTGACGCGGCGCACGCCCGCGCCCGCCCGCAGCTCCGCCCGGCGACCGAGCGCGGCCACCAGGATCCCGGCCCCGCCGTAGCTCGAGCCATGGCCTGCCAGATCGGTGCTGCGCCGCCACCCCGCCCGCACTACTCCCCGCAGGGCCGGCGCGAGCCACCCTGTGACCGTCGCCTGCTGGGCGATGAAGTCGTTATGGTCGGTATCTCCGCCGCCGTCCACTGAAGTTGCGATGTCCGGCCGGAGCGCGGCGCGGACGGCGCGCTCGAGACCCTGCGCCGCGCTGTCCCCCGGCGCGAGGCGGCGCGCTCGCGTCACGTAGCCTTCGGCGAGGGCTGGCTGGTCGTTCCAATACAGCGTCTGGGCGAGCCCGACCAGCAGCTCGGCGTCATCGGGATGCAGGGCGAGCCCAGCGCGCCAATAGCGCTCCGCCCGATCGAGGTCCCCGCTCCACGCGGTGACCCGCGCGCGACCCGCCAGGGCGTCGGCCCGACCGGGCGTCCGTGCCAGCACGGAGTCGTACAACGCCAGCGCGTCCCGAGTCCGCCGTGCCCACGAGAGCGTGCGAGCGTGGGCGACCATGAAGTCCGGGTCCCGGGGCTCGAGGCGGCGCAGCTTGGCGAACCGCGCGAGGGAGCGGTCGAGCTTCCCATCCCAGCTGTCGAGGATCGCGAGCTGGTATAGGGCGCGCTGGTTGAGGGAATCGGAACCGAGGACCCGCTCGTAACCGGCGCGCGCCTCCGCGAAACGCCCCCGCCGGAATGCCTCCTCGGCTCCCGGCAGCTGCGCGGCGAGGAGGCGGGCGCTGCTCAGGCCCGCGAGGATCAGGCACCACGATGTCGCCGCCATTTTCGCTCCCCATGATAGGGGCCGAAGAGCCCGGGGCAATAGCGGCGGTGGCCTGCACGATTGACCGGCCTTAGGTTTCGCCGGTCCCCATGTGTCTCCGGCGCTTCGGCTCCGCCTCGTGCCTGGTGGTGGGCGTGCTGCTGCCACGCGGAGGCTTGCTTGCCCAGGGACCGGCCACGCCGGACGGGGCTCGACCGAGCTGGGTATCCGCGACCGTGCCGTGGCTCCTGGGACAGATCATCCCCAATCGTCTCGTCCCCGACCCCGACCCGACCCGCCGCCGCCTGGTGATCAGCTATGACCTGGCGCCGGCGGAATTCCCGCGGCGCTTCCACCGCTCCGCCACCTACGACGACGCCGTGGCCGCACTCGCCTTCCTGACCATCGGCGACCGGGATCGCGCCGCGTTCACGCTGCACGCGCTCGCCCGACTGGTCCGACCCGACGGCAGTCTCTGGTTCGGGTACAACACCGCGAATGATTGGCCTGAGGAAACCGATCACGAAAGCGCGATCGTCCGGGCGGGGGCGGTGGCGTGGGTGGGATACGCCTTCGTGTTTTACCTGACGCACGCGCCCGTGTGCGCCGGCGACCAAGGCTGCGAGCGGGAGCGCGCCTCGTTTCTGCAGACCGCCACTCGCCTGGCGAACTACCTGCTGTCGCTCGCCGTGAACGACCCGCACGACCCGCGCGATGGGCTGCTGCGCATGGGACAAGGGGTCCTCAAGCTCGCCTATCGTGCGAAGACGGACGAAGTCGTCGAGCTGTACCGGGATGAGCCCATGCTCGCCGTGAGCACCGAGAACAACATCAGCGCGTGGTTCTTCCTGCGCCGGCTCGCCGGCCTGACGCGCGAGCCGCGCTGGGCCGACGCGGCCGAGCGTATACGCCGCGGCTTGCTACAACGCGCCTGGAACGACTCTGTGGGTCAGTTCAACCAACGGGAGACGTGTTCCGCCTGCTGCTGCGGGGGCTGTACGAAGACAACGTGCATCCCTTCCTGTTGGTCCACTCCGTGCCCGAGGGCAAACGCACGGCGCTGTGCCTCTCACACGACGTCGATGCCAGGGAGTCGTTTCGCAATGCGCTCACGTTTGCCCAAATGGAAGCCGGCTTGGGCGTGCGCAGCACGTTCTTCGTTACGACCAAGTACTTCGCGGACTCCACGGACATCGGGTACTACACACCCGACCGGGTGCAATGGATTCGACAGCTCAAAGCGTTGGGGTCCGACGTCGGCTCGCACTCGGTCAGTCACAGCTTCGCGTTCGAGCGGTTCCCAACGGGATCTCCCACAGTAGACTCGGCGAGCTACGACCCAAAGCATCCCACGGTGTTCGGGGAGGCGCGCGTCAGCAAACAGCTGCTCGATCGAGACTTGAAGCAGCAGACGCGGGGGTTCCGCGCGGGCTATCTCCTGTACCCCAACGAGCTGCTCCGCGTGCTCGAAGACGCGGGCTATTTCTTCGATTCGAGCGTCTCAGCACAGTACGTGCTCACCAACTTTCCGTACTTCGGTTTTCGCAAGCGATCGCTGGGGAGCGAGCACAGCAACATCGTCGTGGTGCCGGTTGCTCTGGACGATTCGCGCGGCGAGCTCCGCATCCGGAACTTCCTCACCGCCGAGACCGTCCAGCAGGCGCTGCGCGACTGGACGGAGGTGATCCGGGCCAATAGCGAGAACGGCGCCATCACGTGCCTGTTGATCCATCCCACCGACGTCACTTTTAAGCTCGAGACGGAGCGTCGCCTGATTGAAGCGAACCGGCGCGAGGATACCTGGATCGGCGACATGGGCGCCGTCGCGCGATTCTGGCGGGAGCGGGCCCGGCTGCGACCCGCGTTGCAGAAAACCGCCAGCGGCACCTGGGAGATCGTTCTCAACCTCAAACGTGCAGACCTCCCCTCCGGGCAGGCCCTCGTGGTAGAGGCCCAGGAGGGGCTGCCGGCACCGCTGGTTCGAGATGTGGCTGGTGAGCCGATCGT